>ERZ772886.670-NODE-670-length-33928-cov-5.499572_pt1 | contig 33928 bp, 29 predicted proteins | sample MGYA00512128_ERZ772886 | MGnify/ENA primary metagenome ERZ772886 (study PRJEB29015, sample SAMEA2737698) | human gut metagenome | biome: human gut; feature: human-associated habitat; material: faeces | place: China | collected 2012 ... | reverse complement strand
GATCAAGATAGATCTGGAACTGCTCCGCCTGTGCAGGCGAAACCTTTACGCCAATCTCTTTTGCTTTTGAAATCAGCAGATTTTTAATATCCATAATCAAAATTTCAGCCCGCCTAAAGCAAAGCCGCCCTTTCAGTTTTGTTTTATAAATATTGTAGTAATTAAGCTCAATTCATTACATGTAAAATGTAGCGGATATCACTTTCCTTCGTTGTGTGCAGAGAGCCAAATCAACAGCACGGAAATATCCGCCGGGGAAACGCCGGAAATACGCCCTGCCTGCCCCACGTTTTCCGGACGCACGCGATTGAGTTTTTCCTGTGCCTCAAGTCGCAGACCCGAAATCTCGGCGTAGTTGATCTTTTTTGGCAGCAGCTTCTTTTCCAACCGGCGCATTTCGGCAATGTCCTGCAGCTGGCGCTTGATGTAGCCCTCATATTTAAGCGCCGTCTCCACGCTTTCAAAAATCTCACGCGGGTAATTCGGGCGTTCGGTGTCGATAGGTGTCAGGTCCGCATAGGTCACCTGCGGGCGGCGCAGCAGCTCAGAAAGGCGCACACCCGTCGTGACCGGCGATGTTTCACATGAAACCAGCACTTCGTTCAGCGCGTCCGTCGGCGAAAACACCGTTTTCTCCGCGCGCTTCATCTCCGCTTCTTTCTGCGCCTGCTTCTTTTCAAACTTCGCCCAACGGCGGTCATCGATGAGCCCCAGCTCGCGGCCGATCGGCGTCAGTCGCTCATCGGCGTTATCCTGCCGAAGCACAAGACGGTATTCGGAGCGCGAGGTCATCATGCGGTACGGGTCGGTGACGCCTTTCGTGATGAGGTCGTCGATGAGCGTGCCGATGTACGAGCCCGCGCGATCCAAAATAAGCGGGTCACGCTTTAAAACTTTCAGCGCAGCATTTGCACCTGCCACAAAGCCCTGCGCGGCGGCTTCTTCATAGCCGGAACTGCCGTTGAACTGCCCCGCGCCGTAAAGTCCCGGATAATCGCGAAACTCCAGCGTGGCGTTTAGCTGCAGCGGGTCGCAGCAATCATATTCGATCGCATACGCGTTTCGCATGATTTCTACGTGCTCAAGCCCCTTGATCGTGCGGTAAAACGCAATCTGCACTTCTTCCGGCAGTGAAGAGCTCATACCCTGCAAGTACATCTCCTCGGTTTCCGCGCCGCATGGCTCAATAAAAAGCTGATGGCGCGGCTTTTCGGAAAAGCGCATGATCTTATCTTCAATGCTCGGGCAGTAGCGCGGGCCAACGCCTTCGATCATGCCCGCATACAGCGGCGAACGGTGAATACTATCGAGAATGACCTGCTTCGTGCGGTCGTTTGTCCAGCTCACGTAGCACACAGCCGAGTTTTTCGGCGGCATTTCCGCATCAAAAGAGAACGGCGTGACAGGTTCATCGCCCTTTTGAACCTCGAGGTCGGTAAAATCGATGGATGAGCGCAGCACACGCGCCGGGGTGCCGGTTTTAAAGCGGCGCAACGAAATGCCAAGCTCTTTTAAAGAACCCGCAAGTTCCGTCGCCGGGAACATGCCATCCGGGCCGCCCGCATACGAAACCTCACCCACGAAGATGCGCCCGCCGAGAAATGTGCCGGTCGCCAGCACGACCGCGCGGCACGTGTAAACCGCGCCGAGACGTGTCGTCAGCAGCCAGTTTTCGCCGTCTCGCTCAATGTCGATGACCTCCGCCTGGCGCATCACGAGGTTTTCGCACTGCTCAAGCTTATGCTTCATCACGCGCGCGTACTTGTTGCGGTCGATCTGCGCGCGCAGCGAGTGCACCGCAGGGCCTTTACCAAGGTTCAGCATGCGGCTTTGCAGCGTACATTCGTCCGCCGTTTTGCCCATTTCGCCGCCGAGCGCGTCCACTTCGCGCACAAGGTGGCCCTTTGCTGTGCCGCCGATGCTCGGGTTGCACGGGCAGTTGCCCACAGCGTCCATGTTTATTGTGAAGATCACCGTGTGGCAGCCGAGACGCGCCGAGGCCAAAGCCGCCTCAATTCCCGCGTGTCCCGCGCCGATCACGGCAACATCGTATTTTCCTGCATCATAGCTCATAATTTAACTTCTTTTCCGATTTATTTTGAAATACAGCTTATTTCAAAGATAAAATATAACAATTTTGATATTTTATTTTCCCACGCAGAACTTTTCAAATACCTGATCGACCACTGCATCCGAAACACGTTCGCCGGTCAGTTCATTCAAAGCTGCAATGGCACCCTCCAGCGAGACCGTCACCGCGTCCCACGTCATGCCCATAAGCAAAGCATTTTCCGCTTCCTCCAACGCCGTGAGCGCCTTTTGTACGTCCGCGCGTTGGCGCTCCGTATAGAGAATGCCGTCGTTCGGGTTCAGCTCAGCGGTTTTCAGTGCGCGCGCGGCCGCGTTTTGCAGCGCAGGCAGCCCCTCGCCGGAAAGCGCCGAGACCGTCACGACCTCTTTGAAATGCTTATCGATCTCCGCACGGTCGATCTTCGGCGCGAGGTCGGATTTATTGATGACCGCCACGGCCGGTGTATCGCCTATGGCGTCCATCAACGCGCGGTCGTCGTCGTTCAGCTCTTCGCTCGCATCAAACACCGCCAGCACAAACTGTGCCGTTTTGACGCGATCTAAAGCCATGCGCACGCCGATCTGCTCCACGCGGTCTTCCGTATCGCGAATGCCGGCGGTGTCGGCAAGACGCAGCGGAATTTCACCGAGCAGCACAGTCTCCTCCACCACGTCACGCGTCGTGCCCGCAAGATCGGTCACAATGGAACGCTCGCAACCCGCAAGCAGGTTCATCAGCGTGGATTTGCCGGCGTTCGGGCGGCCTGCAATGACCGTCACCACACCCTCGCGCAGAATGCGCCCGCCGTCAAAGCCGGCGAGCAAGTCTTTCAGCGCCGTTTTTCCGGCGGCAAGGCGCGTTTTCAGCATCGTCTCATCCACCTGTGGAATGTCGTCGTCCGGGTAATCCGCCCATGCGGCAAGGTGCGCACCGATGTCCGTCAGATCCGAACGCAGCTTTTCAATGCGGCGGGAAAGTGCGCCGTCGTGTCCCGCCTGCGCCGCTTTCATCGCTTCGCGCCCCTGCGCGGAGATGATCTGCATGACGGCTTCCGCTTGCGCAAGGTCCATTTTGCCGTTTAAAAACGCGCGGCGCGTAAATTCTCCCGGCGCCGCAGAGACCGCACCGGCAGCAAAAACCGCCTGCAAAACCGCTTTTAAAACGAACAATCCGCCGTGGCAGGAAAGCTCCACCACGTCTTCACCTGTAAAGCTGTGCGGTGCGGCAAAAACGGTCGCAACGCACTCATCGAGGCGCTCGCCGTCCGGCGCATACACGTGTCCGAAGCGGCACGTGTAACCCGCCATATCACAGAGCTTCGCGCCGGAAACCGACTTAAAAACACGGTCGCCGACCGCGCGGGCCTCATCGCCCGAAATGCGAATGACTCCGATGCCACCCGGCGCCGCCGCCGTAGAGATTGCTGCAATGGTCCTCATAGTTTATCCCTTCTTCTCGTTCGCTGCACATGCAACACTTTCTCATTTTGTATTATACCACGCGGCGAAAAGATTGTCACGCAGAATGTCGGAAAACGCAGGAAAATCACAGAGAAAGCGCAAAAACCTCCGCATACGCAAAGTATACGGAGGTTCTCTGTTTTAAAGTTTTAGTTTTTGGAGATCTTACCGTAAGGCGTGGAAACGTCGTCCAGAACACGCGGTGCTGCGGGAGCAGTGCGGCTCTGTGCCGGACGGCTGTCACGGTTATCTCTGCGCGGAGCGCGACCACCGCGATTATCGCGGTTGTAGCCGCCGTTTCTGCCGCGGTTATTACCGCCGCGACGGTTATCGCGTCTTACGTAGCGCTCGCCGCCCTCAGGGCCGATCACAACGTGGCGGGCAAGGTCTTCACCCTCGCTCCAGGACTTCGCACCCTCAACCTCCTGCACGGCGGTGTGGATGATGCGGCGCTCATACGGATTCATCGGCTCCAAGGAGGCATTGCGACCGGTCTTCACGGCGCGAGCAGCCATCTTTCTGCCGAGATTTTCAAGCGTTTCCTTGCGCTTTTCGCGGTAATTGCCCACGTCCAGCGTAATGCGGTAATAAGACTCGTCCACATGGTTTGCAACGAGAGACGCAAGATACTGGAGGGAATCCAGCGTTTCGCCGCGGTGGCCGATGATGAAACCGATATTTTCGCCGGTGAGCACAAGCTCTGCGCCTGCCTCTTCCTCGCGGATCTCAATATTTACGTCGCCGAGGCCCATGCCGGAAAGAACGTTGCGCAGATACTCTGCTGCGGCGTCTGCCGGTGTGGAACGGATGAACGCGCGCACCTTTGCCGGTCTGCCGCCGAAAAGGCCGAAGCGCTTTTTCTCTTCCGTTTCGAGAACTTCAAACTCTGCGTCTGCGGGGTCTACGCCCAGCATTGCGCATGCTTTTTCATACGCTTCTTCTGTGGTTGCGCCTGTTGCGATTGCTTCTTTTACCATGGCTTTCTTCTTCCTTTCTTCTTTTCAATACTCTATCTTTATCCCGTTTCGGAGTGAAAGGAGGTGGGGATAACAGCCTTTATTTATTTCTTGCTTCCGAGATAATCGGTAGAATTACCTTTGTTTTTCTGCGCGGCTCCGCCCTTTTTACCGGCCGCTTTCTTTTCCTTCTGCGCGGCCTGGCGCTCTGCCTGCGCCTGGTTCTTCGCCTCAATTTTATCGGCGATCTGCTTTTGCAGGTTTGCGGGCAGCGGCTTTACCTTCCGATCCGCCTGTAAAAGCGTCACATAGCGGCTCGCTTCCGACTTTGCGGAGACCTGCTCCGGCGAAAAATACTTGTGCGTGATGAGCGTCTGTGCAAAACCGACCAGCGCGGAAATAATCCAATAGAAACCGACAGCTGCCGGCATGATGTATGCCCAGTATGCGGACAGAAGCGGCATGCCGTACATCATGACCTTCATGCAGCCCTGACCTGCGCCCTGCTGCTGTGTGGGCTGCAGCTTCTGCATGACAAAGGACTGGCCCCAGTAGGTCACAAGTGCCAGCACCGGGATGATCCACAGCATCGAAGCGAACGAGCTCGTGTTCGGGGACGCGAGCAGGTCAAGACCGAAGCACTTAAATCCCTTGCCGAAAAACTCAATCTTCTGCACATCGTCCGCGGAGAACATCGTCAGGTGGTCCTTCAGTGCGTCGAAATTCTTAACGATCTCAAGCTCTACATACTGGTTCGTGCTCGCAATGCCCGGAATCTTAGAAACGAATTCCGTAGCCTGCGAAATGGTGTCCTTTGCAATATGCAGGGTGTTCGAGAGCGGATAAATAACGGAGTAATAAATGCCGAGCATGATCGGGAACGGAAGCAGCGTCGTCAGACAGCCGCCGCCGGGATTCACGCCCTCTTTTTCGTAGAGCTTCTGCAGCTCTTCGTTATACTTCATTTGGTCCTTGGCGTACTTCTTCTGCAGCTCCTGCTGCTTGCTTGCCAATCTGGACTGCGCCGCCATGCTCTTCTGCGATTTAATCGAGAACGGGAACATCAGCGCCTTTACGATGATCGTGAACAGGATGATCGCGATACCGTAGTTTTTGAAAACGGTGTACAGGAACCACAGCAGATAACCGAGTACGCTGCCGAAGAAATTAAAAATAGACATCATAGTAGTTGACCAAATCCTTCCCGGATCAAAACTTATTCTTTTTTCCGCTTTTCCGGCACGGGGTCATAGCCACCGCGGGAAAACGGATTACACCGCAGAATGCGCCAAAGCGCAAGCACGCCGCCGAGTAAGGCGCCATACCGCTCCACGGCTTCTTCCCCGTACTGTGAGCAGGTGGGGATATACTTGCAGCAGCCGCGCGTTGCACGCGGTCTCAGCTTCCGATAGAGATGGATGAGCCCAATGACGGCGCGGCGCGGCCAATACCGCACACCCTTTTTCGCCGAAATGCGTCCGCCTTTATATTGTATCGCAGCGGACACAGGCTCTTTCTGTTTTCTCATACTGCTTTTCTGATCTGTCGTTATGACAATTCTTCTTTCGTTACACTTGCGGTTTCTTCGCCCGTCTCCGACGTCCTTTCGGAGTCATTTTCCGCCGTTTTTGCGGAGTTATTTTTATCTTTGGGTAGGGCAACAAGCACGCCGAGTTCCTCAAGCGCGCTTTTTAACTGCGAAGATACGATTTGATAGTTTGCGAACGGCGTTCTGCCGCGGCTGACGAGAACAAGGTCATACCCCGGCTTCAGCTGTGGATACAGCGCACGGATGCTTTCACGCAGAAGGCGCCGCGCACGGTTCCGCTTGACCGCGTTGCCGATCTTTTTGCTGGCCGTAATGCCCACACGCGCCTGCTTTACCTTTTTATTGCGCAGGCAATACAGCACAAGCACCGGGCGCACCGCGCTTTTTCCGCGGGCGTAAACGCGCTTATACTCGTGGTTTTCGGTCAGCGGCACAAGGATGTCCATGGGTAAGCCTCCAAAGCCGTTCGGTAAGGCCAAAGCTGCGTATAGCAGAGCCTCGCCGCCGAAAAAATCAGGCAAAACAAAGAAAGGTCACGCAGCGGTGACCCTCAAAGCATACATTAATAGGTTAAACGTGCTCTGCCCTTTGCTCTGCGACGCGCCAGAACTTTACGTCCGTTGCGTGTAGACATTCTCTTTCTGAAGCCGTGCTCCTTCTTTCTGTGGAGCTTCTTCGGCTGATAGGTTCTCAGCATATCAAAAACCCTCCTTTCACGAGGTTACTTATCAAAATGCGGTCTGCAAATAACAGTCCGTTACAGATAAGCATTATACCTTAAAACCGTAGAAGCTGTCAACCTTTTTTCGGGTTTTTACGGAAAAAAACTTGGAATGAAGCGCTGCAAAGGCAAAAGCAGAGGAAAATAGAAGGCCTACATGTTTTTTTCAGCCTGAAAAAAACACAAAGCAAAGTGTGCAATACCAAATGTTTTTAATCGATCTTTTTTCAAGAAAGGTTATGGGAGCTCGGGGAAAAGTTTCCCATTCCTGCGTTAAAAATCCGACTTCGCACTCCCTTTTTCCACCCTTTCTGCGTATAAATTGCCGAAAACACGTTTCTTTCCCGCTTTTTGCCTGTGAAGTCCGTCAGATTTTTCAACATTCCACAGGTTTTCTGTGGACAACTTTGCGGTTTTGTGCTACACTATATATTAGTATTTTAGCGTCAAAATGCACTTTCAATGCCGCTTCTTCGGTCATCATGACCGCTGCGGCGCGGCTATGGGCGCATACCGATACCAAAACCTAAAAGAAAGGGAATAAGGAAATGGAATCATTCTTAGAAGCATGGGACCTCATTTGCGACTACTGCAAAAAGCAGGTCACCGACGTGAGCTATGAAACCTGGTTCAGCAAGCTCGTCCCCATCTCGCTCGATTTCGGAGCAGGCGTCGCAATCATTCAAGCGCCAAACGAATTTAACAAATCCACCATCGAGCGCGGCTTTCACAAGTGCTTGAACGACGCCGTACAGAGCGTTTTCGGCGAAGCTTTCACCTATAAGCTCATCACCCCGATGGAGAAAAAAGAAAAAGAGCGCGTGCCGGACGATGACGAATACGAGTACACGTTTGAAACGTTCATCGAGGGCAGTTCCAATAAATTTGCCTGCGCAGCCTGCCGCTATGTTGCAAAAGAGCCGGCCAAAAACTACAATCCCCTCTTTATCTACGGCAACTCTGGCCTCGGCAAAACGCACCTGCTCAACGCCATCGGTCACGAGCTCAAGAAGAATTTCCCGGATAAGGATATCATTTACGTCAAGGGCGACCAGTTTGCAAACGAGCTGATCGAGGCCATCCGCGCCGGTACCACCGTGAGTTTCCGCGAAAAGTACCGCAAGGCCGACGCACTCCTCATCGACGATATTCAGTTCATCGCCGGCAAGGAATCCACGCAGGAAGAGTTCTTCCACACGTTCAATACATTATACGAATCCAAAAAGCAGATCGTTTTAACGAGCGACCGTCCCCCGCGCGACATCGCTACCTTGGAAGATCGTTTGAAGACCCGCTTTGAATGGGGCCTTACCGCCGATGTGCAGCCGCCGGACTTTGAGACCCGCATGGCAATCATCAAGCGCAAAGCCGAGCTTGTCGGTCTCAGTGTGCCGGACAACGTCTGCGAATTCATCGCACAGAAGCTCAAGAGCAACATCCGCCAGCTGGAAGGCACGGTCAAAAAGCTCAACGCCATCCATCTTGTGGAAGGCGCCACCCCCACTATCAGCACGGCACAGCGCGCCATCAGCGACATCGTAAACAACGAGCAGCCTGCGCCTGTCACCGTCAGCAAAATCATTGAAGAAGTCGGCCGCACCTACGGCGTTTCCCCGGAAGATATCAAGTCCTCCAAGCGCAACGCAAATGTCTCCTTTGCGCGCCAGATCTCCATGTACGTCGTGCGCGAAATTACACAGATGCCTATGGTCGAGATCGGCAAGGAATTCGGCGGCAGAGACCACTCCACCGTCGTTTACGCCATCCAGCAAATCGAAGAAAAATCCGCGCGCGATCCCGTGACAAAGGCCACCGTCAGCGACATCATCAAAAATATTCGCGACCGCTGATCCTCTCCGCTCCTAAAGTACTCCATTTCCCTTATTCTCCTATATACTGGAATATCGGCAAAACCGCTGCACTTTTAAAAATATCAAATACAGAGCATTTCCTATAACGTCCTGTATAATTGTCGCAGGGCTCCTTGTGGCCGGCTTTGAAGTTCAACCACAAGATATAGGGCTCGATCGATGGAGTTCTTACACGCGAAAGCCAAAATAAAATCAACGAGTTTTCAACATTTCACACAGAGTTTTCAACTGCTCTGTGGACGAAATCAAATTTTCCACACTCTCCACAATCCCTCCACATCCATTTTCGCAAAACTTTCGCACGATTTTCACCTGTCCAAAGCCACTTTTTAGAGTTTCCAACTTTTTCACACTCTCTACGACTACTGCTATAACTTATACTTAAAATAAATATAAAAAAGGACCGCAAACTTACTCCTTCCACATCTCCGCACCCAAAAACACATAGAAATGTGAAAAACCAAAATGCGCGGCAAAACTTTTGCGGTCCAAAATGCTAAACAAAAGACCAAAACCACAAAACCGCGCAGAAAGGAAGAACTTATCCACATGAAATTCACCGTAGAAAAAAGATTGTTGAACGAAGCCGTAACCAATCTACAAAGAGCGGTTTCCTCCAAAACTTCTATTCCGGCGCTCGAAGGCATCCTCATCCGCAGCGAAGAAAACCGCCTCATTTTGACCGCTTACGATCTTGAAATCGGCATGCAGACCGAACTGCCCGCCATCATTTCTGCGCCGGGCGCGATCATCCTCACCGCAAAGCTGTTCGCCGAGATCGTCCGCCGTTCGCCGGACGAGGACATCACCATTGACGTGGACGACCGCAACACCGCTACCATCACCTCCGGCGTGAGCTGCTTCACCATCATCGGTATGGATTCGGCGGAATTCCCGGAGCTGCCGAAAATCACCGACGCCGATACAATCAAAATGCCGCAGGAACTCTTAAAAAGTATGATTCGCCAGACGCTTTTCGCCGTCGCGGACAGCACCGCAAAGCCGATCCATCAGGGCAGTTTGTTTAAAATTGAAAACGGAAATTTAGATGTTGTATCGGTCGACGGTTATCGGTTGGCCCTGCGCCGCGAGGCGATTAACTACGCGAACAACACCGAATTTGTCGTTCCTGGAAAGACACTTTCCGAAGTACTCAAGCTCTTAAAGGACAGCGAGGGCGAAGTGGAGATTTGTCCGAGCCGCCGCCACATTTTGTTCCGCATCGATAATTATACGGTTATTTCCGCTTTGCTCGAGGGCGAATTCCTCGATTATAAATCGGCACTGCCGAAGGATAAAAAAACCGAAGTTACGGTTTCCACTCGTACGATGATCGAAAGTGTCGAGCGCGTTTCGCTTCTCATCACCGACCGCCTGAAAAGCCCGGTGCGCTGCGTGATCGGCGAAGACACCGTCAAGCTTTTCTGCACCACCACCATGGGTCGTGCTACCGACCAGATTTCGGCGGAAATTTCCGGAGACCAGCTTGAAATCGGTTTCAATAACAAATATTTGCTCGATGCACTCCGCGCGGCGGAGACCGACGAAGTTCGACTGCAGCTCGGTGGCCCGATCAGCCCGATGCTCGTTCTGCCGAAGGAGGGCGACGCGTTTTCGTTCCTCGTCCTGCCGGTGCGGCTGCGCAGCGAAATGTAATCAATGTTTCACACGTTGTCTGTTACTCACGGACAGGTGTTGCGACTTCCGTGAAACATCAACTTGTAAAGTTTTGACATCAAAACTTAGAGTATAAATTCCGTACAACTTTAATGTGCGAACAAACGCGAAGATTTGCATATTAAATTTATCTTTATTTTATAAGGGATCGAATATATTATGAAAAATGAGATCATCACGATCACAACGGAGTTCATCCGTCTGGATGCACTTTTAAAGCTCGGCGGCGCGTTGGATACCGGCGGGCAGGCCAAATTCGTCATTCAAAACGGCGAAGTCGAAGTAAATGGCGAAGTCTGCACCATGCGTGGCAAAAAAATGCGTGACGGCGACTATGCCGAATATAACGGCGGCCGCTATACGGTAAAAGTGGAGGAATGAGCCGGTGAACGTACTGCGCCTCGGCTTTGAAAATTTCCGAAATTTGTGCCCGGGCGAAATTTTTCCGGGCGAGACCATCAATGTCATTCACGGCAGCAATGCCCAGGGCAAAACGAATTTGCTTGAGGCTATCTGGCTTTTTACAGGCGGACATTCGTTTCGCGGCACAAAGGATAGTGAGTTGCCGGTTTTAAAAGACGGCAAAAATGCGCCTGCGGCCTCACTTTCCATGACGCTGTTTACAGAAGGACGCGAGCAGGAGCTAAGGCTCGAACTGCGCGACGGTCGGCGCTCCAGTGTCATCAACGGCGTGGAGAAAAAGACCGGCTCGGCACTTGTGGGCAAGTTCTGCGCCGTCATTTTTTCGCCGGAGCATCTTTTGCTCGTCAAAGAAGGCCCTTCGCGCCGCCGCGCGTTTTTAGACGGTGCATTGTGCCAGTCCCGCCCGGCAGTTACGCGTGTTTTGGCGCATTATAATAAAGCTCTCATGCAGCGCAATGCGCTTTTAAAAGATATTCCGCGCCACCCGGAGCTTATCGATACGCTTGATGTTTGGGACGAGCGTCTTATTCTGTTCGGCACGGAGGTCGTACAGGAGCGCGCTGCGTTCTGCAAAGATCTGGAGCCGCGTGCGGCGGAAATTTACCGGGGTATCGCGAAAAATAGGGAGGAAATCACGCTTTCCTACGCGCCGTTTGGCGGTGCGGAGACAAAAACGGAGATTGCCGAGCGGTTTTCCGAAGCGCTGAAAAACGCCAGAAATGCCGATGCTCGCGCGGGGTTTACGTCCGTCGGCCCGCACAGAGATGATTTGACGCTCACCATAGACGGGCTTTCCGCCAGAACGTTCGGTTCGCAGGGGCAGCAGCGCAGCATCGTGCTGGCATTAAAGCTTGCGGAAGCCGATATTCTGTACCGAAAAACCGGCGAGCGCCCGGTTATCTTGCTCGACGACGTGATGAGTGAGCTTGATATGAGCCGCCGCGATTATCTTTTGAATCACCTTGACGGGCGGCAGGTGTTCATCACGTGCTGCGACCCGGAAACTGTGCGCCTGATGGAAACGGGACGCGGATTCTATGTGGAAAAAGGCACGGTGCGGCAGGATACGGACGAAAAAGCAGGGGAAGTGCACGCGGAAAACGAAACGCCGACTTGCGAAAGCGAGTAAACCTGTGGTATGATAAGGAGCATGGTATGTATATTCACCTTGGTATGGGCGTTGTAGTGCGCGAAGAAGACGTCGTGGGCATTTTCGATATGGAAAACACCACGGTCTCCGGCGCAACGCGCGATTTTTTGAAGCGCGCCCAAAAAGAGAACCTTGTGGAAGACGTGTGCTATGACCTGCCGCGTTCCATTGTGGTTTGCAGAGACTATATCGGCGGCGAGCGCGTGTATATCACGCAGATTGCCCCGGCCACGCTTTTAAAACGCTCCCGCGCGGAGATCGGCGGCATTGCGCTGAGACCGCACGCCAAGGGACTGTAACAGAAAGGATCTTCATTTATGCAGTATTTCGGCATTCCTACCTGTCCGTATTGCAAAAAGCATGTCAACCTTGTTCGCACGTGGCGATTGAAGCGTGAGGGCGAGTATAAATGCCCGCGCTGCGGCGGTATTTCCAATATCTATCTTTCTCCGCTTGTGTATGTGTTTGCCGTGCTGGCCATCTGCGCCGGCGTGTGCATCTATTTCTTCCATAAATTCGTTTTGGATGACATCAAGCTGTTCACTTGCCTGCAAATTTTCATCCCGTTTGCGATTTTCTTCTTTTTAAGCCTTTTCACGGTGTATTTAAAGCGCCCTGTCATCCGCAGAGTACAACGCGAAGCCCCGCGACCGGCTCCGCAGCGCAGTGCGGAACCGGAAAGACGTGCTCCGAGCCGTGACGATACGTTTACGGAGATGAATACGGGCAGATACAGAGAAAATAACGAGCCGGAGCGCAGAGTGGACCGACGCGTCTGAATTCTGACGGCAAGTAAAATGTAAAGGTCTTTGATTAAACTTTCTTCAGAAAGCTTATAGAGCCTCGGGGCAAAGCCCTGAAAAACAGAAAATCCACACGGAAAAGAGCTGCCGAATTGTAATTTACGGGCGGCTCTTTTTGCGTTCTTACCGACCGAAAAACTGCAAAAAAGAGGGGAAAGCGGTGTGCATTTTCAAATATACATGCTTTTGTATGTTTATGCACAAAAAACCGCAGAAAATCTAAGCTTTCAGCGGACATTTTTCAAAAATGACCTTGTAAATTTTACCGTTTTGTACTATACTATTATATAAAGATAACCGCCTGCGGAACTGTACAAATGAAACAGGCGGCGTTTCTCTTTGAATAGATAACGAATGAATGTCTTTTATTTCAAAGGCACAAAAACACATTCGGCGTTTTCGTGCCGAAGAAAGGAAAATGAGAGTTAATATGGATATTAACGAAATGACGCATGTGGATACGAATTACGATTCGGATCAAATACAGGTCCTTGAAGGTCTGGAAGCCGTCCGCAAGCGCCCGGGCATGTACATCGGCTCCACCGGTCCGCGCGGCCTGCACCACCTTGTTTACGAAATCGTAGATAACGCCATCGACGAAGCGCTTGCAGGCTATTGCGACCGCATCGATGTGCGCATCCTGCCCGGCGACATCATCTGCGTACAGGATAACGGCCGCGGCGTGCCGGTCGGCGTGCAGCACCAGACGGGTCTGCCGGCCGTGACGGTTGTGTATACCATTTTGCATGCCGGCGGCAAATTCGGCGGCGGCAGCTATAAAGTTTCCGGCGGTCTGCACGGCGTTGGCGCTTCCGTCGTCAATGCGCTTTCCTCGTGGCTGGAGGTCGAGGTGCGCCAGGGCGGTCACCTGTACCGCCAGCGCTTCTCACGCGGCAACGCGGAATATGACCTGCAGGATCTCGGCCCCATCGAAAACCCGGAGCAGACAGGTACCATGGTTACGTTTAAGGCTGACCCCGAGATATTCAAAGAAACCACCGTTTATGATTTTGCCACGCTCGAAACGCGTCTGCGCGAGCAGGCATTTTTGAACGCCGGCGTCAACATCATCCTCACCGATGAGCGTGACCCGGAGAACATCAAAAGCGACCGTTTCCACTACGAGGGCGGCGTAGCAAGCTTTGTGGAGTACTTGAACCGCAAAAAAGCTGTGGAAGTCATCCACCCGGATGTCATTTATTTCTCCGCGACCGCGCCGGACAACAACTCTACCTGCGAAATCGCCATGCAGTATACGGACAGCTTTAACGAGCTGATTTTGTCCTTTGCAAACAACATTCACACGGTGGACGGCGGTACGCACGAAGACGGCTTCAAGCGCGCCTTAACGCGCGTGATGAACGATTACGCAAGAAAGTACAACATCTTAAAGGAAGCCGATAAAAACCTTTCCGGCGAGGACGTACGCGAGGGCCTCACGTGCGTCATCAGCGTAAAGGTGAAGGAGGCACAGTTTGAGGGCCAGACGAAGGGCAAGCTCGGCAATACGGAAATCAGCGGCCTTGTCAGCAATCTGATGAGCGACAAGCTGATGACGTTCCTTGAAGAGAACCCCGCCGTGGCACGCGCCATTTTCGACAAAGCCATGGCGGCCTCCCGCGCAAGAGAAGCGGCGAGAAAGGCAAGAGACCTTGTGCGCCGCAAATCTGCGCTCGAAAACGCAACACTGCCCGGCAAGCTCGCAGACTGCCAGTCCCGCAATCCGGAAGAAACCGAAATTTACATCGTCGAGGGCGATTCCGCAGGCGGCTCCGCAAAGGGCGGCAGAGACCGCAAATTTCAGGCGATCCTCCCCCTGTGGGGTAAAATGCTGAACGTTGAGAAGGCGCGCTTAGACCGCGTTTACGGCAACGATAAGCTCATGCCGGTTATTACGGCACTCGGCACGGGCATCGGCGAAGAGTTCGATTTGAATAAGCTCCGTTACGGTCGCGTCATTATCATGGCCGATGCAGATGTCGACGGTTCGCACATCCGCACTTTGCTTTTGACGTTCTTCTACCGCTATATGCGCCCACTTGTCGAAGAAGGGCACGTGTACATCGCACAGCCGCCGCTGTTCCGCATCACGAAGAATAAGCGCCACTATTACGCGTATTCCGATAACGAGCGCGACGAGATCATGACGCAGCTGCAGAGCGGCTACGATATTCAGCGCTACAAAGGCCTTGGTGAAATGGACTCCGAGCAGCTTTGGGAGACGACCATGAACCCGGAGACCCGCGTCATGCTGCAGGTCACGCCGAGCGATGCCGCACAGGCGGACGAAATCTTCACCATTTTGATGGGTGATAAGGTAGAGCCGCGCCGCGAGTTCATTGAGCGCAACGCAAAGTACGTAAAGAATCTGGACATTTAAGCGCGAAAGGATCAGCAAGCAATGGATAATATGGAAGAAAAGAAGGAAAACCTCATACAGGTGGACCTCAGAGAGATCATGGAGACGTCGTTCCTCGATTACTCCATGTCCGTTATCGTGCAGCGTGCGCTGCCGGACGTGCGCGACGGCTTAAAGCCGGTCCACCGCCGTATTCTCTACACCATGTATGAAAACGCTCTGTGGCCGGAAAAGGCTTACAGAAAGTGCGCGGATACCGTCGGTTCCGTACTGGGCCGCTACCATCCGCACGGCGATGCTTCGGTTTATGACGCGCTGGTGCGTCTTGCGCAGGATTTTTCCATGCGCTATATGCTCATTGACGGCCACGGCAACTTCGGTTCCGTAGACGGCGACCCGCCTGCTGCATACCGTTACACGGAAGCCCGCATGAGTAAGCTTTCTGTGGAAATGCTGAAGGATATTGAGAAGGACACGGTCGATTTCTCCCCGAACTACGACGACCGTCTGAAAGAGCCGAACGTGCTGCCCTCTCATTTCCCGAATATTCTCGTAAACGGCTCCACGGGTATCGCCGTCGGTATGGCGACGAACATTCCGCCGCACAACATGGGCGAAGTGCTTGATGGCGTGTGCGCTATGGTGGATAACCCCGATATCGACCTTGACGGCCTCATGCAGTACATTAAGGGACCGGATTTCCCGACCGGCGGCATCATCATGGGCCGCAGCGGCATTCGCGCCGCATACGGCACCGGCCGCGGCAGAATTTACGTGCGTGCCCGCGCAGAGATCGTGGAAAAGCCGAATGGCCGCTACCAGATCGTCGTCACCGAGCTGCCGTATCAGGTCAACAAAGCAAGACTCATCGAAAACATCGCAGAGCTTGTCAAGGATAAGCGCATCGACGGTATCTCCAATATCGACGATCACTCCGACCGCAACGGTATGCACATTGCCATCGACATCAAGCGTGAGGCTTCCCCGCAGCTCGTTTTGAACCACCTGTATTCGCTTACGCAGATGCAGGTTACGTTCGGTGTCATCATGTTGGCCATTGTAGACGGCCAGCCGAAGCTGCTCACCCTGCGCGATATTCTGCAGGAATATATCAAGTTCCAGAGTGAAGTTGTGCTGCGCCGCACGCAGTTCGACCTTAAAAAGGCGCAGGAGCGCGCCCACATTCTGGAAGGCCTCATGATCGCGCTCGACTTCATTGATGAAGTCATCGCTATCTTGAGAAATTCCAAGTCTATCCCGGAAGGCAAAGTCGCCCTCATGGAGCGCTTCGGCCTTGACGACGTGCAGGCACAGGCCATCGTGCAGATGCGCCTCGGCCAGCTGACCGGCCTTGAGAGAACAAAACTCGAGGAAGAGCTTGCCGCACTGCGCCTCAAAATCGCCGATTTCCTCGACATCATCGCAAGCGAAGCGCGCCGCTACGGCATCATCAAGGATGAAGCCATGGAGATGAAAAAGCGCTTCAGCGACGAGCGCCGCACGGAGATCGCCGCCATTTCCGGCGAAATGGACGTGGAAGACCTCATCCCGGAGGAAGACTGCGTCTTGACGCTGACGAACTTCGGCTACGTAAAGCGCCAGACGCTCGACACGTACCGCACACAGCGCCGCGGCGGACGCGGCATCTCCGGCATGAGCCGCCGCGAAGAAGACGTTGCGAGCGAGCTGTTCATTGCAAATTCGCATGACTTTGTACTGTTCTTCTCCGATAGAGGGCGCGTGTACCGCTTAAAGTGCTACGAGATCCCGGAGGGCTCCCGCACAAGCCGCGGCATGAACATCACAAATCTGCTGCCGCTTGAGCCCGAGGAGCGCATCACCTCTATGCTGCGCGTCACAAAGTCCGAGGAGGAAGACCACTTCCTCACCATGGTCACAAAGAACGCCGTCATCAAGCGCGTTGCGCTCTCTGCGTTCCGCAATGTGCGCAAAAACGGCCTTATTGCACTGGATCTTGCCGAGGACGACGAGCTCAGCTGGGTGCGCCTGACGGGCGGCAGCGACGATCTGCTCGTTGCAACGCGCTTCGGCAAGGTCATTCGTTTCCACGAGGCCGACGTGCGCGAAATGGGCCGTCAGGCCCGCGGCGTGCGCGCCATCCGCCTTGCAGAGGGTGACGTTGTGGTCGGCATGAGCGTCCTGCGCGAAAACGGTCTCGTGCTTACGGTTTCCGAGACCGGCTACGGCCGTCTCTCGAACCCCGAAGATTACCGCCTGCAGCATCGCGGCGGCATGGGTATCCTCAACTACCACGTTGAAAAATACGGCAATGTCGCGGCCATTAAGGTCGTTGATCTCGATGACGACATTATTCTCATCGCAGATGACGGTGTGATTATCCGTATCGAAGCCGGTTCCATTCGCGTCTGTGCACGTCCCAGCAAGGGTGTTCGCGTGATGAAGGTCAATGAGGGCAGCAAGGTTATCACCATGGCCCGCGCCCCGCATGACGACGAGGAGGAAATCAGCGCCGTAGAAGACGACGGCACTGCCGAAGAGGGCGAAGATGAGCCCGTAACGGAAGCGGAAGACGTCATCCGTGACGATGAACCCGCAGAAGAAACAGAAGAAACCACGGAAGAGTAATTTTCCGGGCAATAAAAAAGAGCGTTGGTCAGAAGAACGGCGCTCTTTTTGCAATTTTTTAATTACGCGTTCGGATCCATAATGGCGCCGTGACCGCAGCAGTAGGTGTACACGTCCGTCGGGAAAAGGCTCTGCAAATATTTGCGCTCCGCGGCGGCGCGGCGGGAATCAAGGTTTACGGTGGTCATTAAATACGGTGCAAGCAGGTTAAAATCATACTGCTCTTTTGAAAAGCCCTTGATGTTCACCATGATGTCACCGCTGAAAACAATGCGGTGCGCGTCGTCCACAAGCACGATCTCGCCCTTAAAGTGCCCGCCGTTGCCGTCGAAAACGCGCAGGGTAAGACCCTCAAACTCCAGCGTGCCGCGCGGGGAGATGGGCGCGTCGCTTGCAGGCTCTGTCTGCTCAATGACGCGCAGCGTGTGCATATCGGGCGGCGTGTAGCCCGTCATCAGCTTGCAGATGCGGTTATACGGCGCACAGATGCGGTTCTGCTCGCGCAGATCAGGCAGACCGTTGTTCTGCAAGGCGAAATTCAGCCGCGTTTCCTCGTTCACATAGAATGTGTCGAACAGGTCGTGCAGGCCGCAATGGTCGATGTCTGCATGCGTGACGACGAGCGTGCGCTCCATATTGTCAAAGTTCGGGAACAGGCTGCGGAAAATCTTCAGCATCTCGTCCTTGTAGCACGGGAAGCCGCAGTCGATGAACAGCAGCTTGCGGTTTTTCTCCAGAATATACGTGTTGCCCCCGCACGGCGGCTCGATGATGTGCATTGTAAACCCGCCGAACAGACTGCGCTGCGAAATGCGCGCGCGGAAGTTTTCACCCTTAAAGCTGTGCAGCATCTCGGCAATTTTGCCGATGTACGAAAACGTCTTGTGCGGCGCTTCGCCTTTTTCGTCAAGGTGCTGCATCAAAAGGTTGGAGTCTGCAATGAGCGCGTCCATATCTTCCTGCGGCAGGTGCAGGGTAGAAGCCAGCTGGTGCGCAAACGAAAGGTAAAACACCGTGTTATCGAGTACCTTTTGGCTTTTGTCGTAGTTTAAAACACGCATTTCGCACAGCTTTGCGGCGCGCTCTAAAAACGCCTTCGTCTGTGCGGGATCCTGAATGTAGATGCCGACCTTTAAATCCTGATGGTCGGTGTCGTTTTCCTGCCCGCTCATGTACGTGATGTTAAAATTAAAGCTGTCGATGAGCTCCAAAACGGGCAGCACGGCGCTCGGTACGTTCGGCAGGTGGAATTCCAGCAAAATCGTTCTGCCGGGGTTATCCTCGTTTAAAATGTAGCCTACGTCGTTTAAACGCACAGCGATGGTATCAAGCTGCGCCTGCGAGCCGCTGACCTCCAAAAACAGCACGTGCAGGTCAACGGCTTTATTGTAGCTGACGCGCGTGATGTTCGCGCCGGACTGCGCCACAATGCGCGTAGCCTTCAAAAACGCACCGGCCTTGTTCGGCAGTCGCGTGATGAATGTTCTTCTCATGCGCGCCTCTTAAAGCTTGTCGGCCTTTACGAGCGCGGCGGTCTTCAAAATACCCACCTGCGTTTTGGAATCAGGAATCTCGTTGTTTAACACCATCTCAACGGCTTTGTCGAGCGGAATGCGCTCCACTTCAAGGAACTCATCGTCGTCTAAGTGCATTTCGCCTTTTTGGGCCACACGGCACGCCCAGATGCGGATAATCTCGCCGCAGTAGCCGGGAGAGGGGTACAGATTGCCGAGCGAAATGTAGTTTTCGCCCGTGGTGCCGGTTTCCTCCATCTGCTCGCGCTTTACGGCCTCAAACGGGTCTTCGCCCTTTTCCAGTTTGCCGGCGGGCAGCTCCAGCAGCACTTCCTTGTACGGATAACGGAATTGGCGCACAAGCAGCACTTCGTTTTGTTCGGTCAGCGCCGCCACGCACACGCCGCCGTTGTGGCACACAACCTCTCTTGCACTCGTTTTGCCGTTTTCCAGCTCCACGGTGTCGCGCAGCACCTTGATGATGCGGCCCTCAAACTTTGTTTCGCTTGTCAGTGTTTTTTCAAAGAGCTTCATAAACTGTCGTTCCTTTCTCTTTATGATAAAAACTGCTTGATTTTCTCGGGAAGATTACCCTACTATTATATAAACATTTTCTTAATTTCGCAAGGCGCGGGCGGGATTCTCTTGCATAAATTCCGCGAATGTGGTACATTTTATCAGAACCAAAAATTTCTCGCGGCGGTGCCGCGTGCTATATCCCATTTTTGAAAGGAACATGAATATGAAAACCTGCATTCGTTTGCTGTGCGCCGTTTGCTGCGCCGCGATGCTGCTCACCATGACCGCCTGCTCGGGCGGCAATAAAAATACGTCTTCCGCTACGGCAGAAGCGACCCCTGCGCCGGAGATCACTCCTGCGCCGGAGGCAACAGCGGCCCCCGAAGAAGAACCCACCCCTGCGCCCGAAGGCAACACGTCCTCCGAAACGGGCGAAAACCGCCACACAAGCACCTTGCCGGTACCGGAAACGGGCAGCGAGGAATTCCGCGCCGCGTTTGAAAACAACCCCATCGATACGCAGTATGCGGACGATATGGAAACGGCGGGCTCTGTTGCGGGCATGATTACTGCGTGCAACACGGCTTCCGACAGCTGGAAAGAGCAGATTGATTCCGTCTACACGCAGATTTTGGAGTATGGCGACGATAAAACGGTCGAAACCGTCAAAGAGGAGCAGTCCCACTGGGTGAACGAGCAAAGCACCGCTTTGCAGGACATCCGCGATTCCGTATCGGAGAATGACCCCCTTGCGGCCATCACCGTGGCAGAGAGCATCATGGTCTATTACCGCACAAGGGCCATCGATCTTTGCGCCGTATTATACGATATTAACGGCACGTTGGCGTTCGGTTAAAATCTAAAAATACAGAGGATTTGTATATGAAAAAAGCATTCGGCGCAATTTTAATCGCGGTTATTCTCATTGTCTGCGTTGTTATCCTCACGGTGCAGCGCGGCGAAAACGCCATGCTGGAGTTCCCGGAGCGCCCCGCAGAGGGCTGCACGGTGATGTCTCTTGAAATCACCGACGGCAAAGCGCAGACCGAAGTCATCGGCACGTACAACGTAAATGAAAATGTGCTGACGATGAACACCTCGGCGCTTGAAAATGCAGAGCCTACGGAAAGCGGCGAAAACTACACATACACACTGCCGGAAAGCATCCCGAATTTTTATTTCAGCGACACCACGCAGGGTCTTTTGCTCTACAAGGGCTATTTATACGTGGTGACGGCGACGACGAGCGGCCAGACGCTGGAAATCATAAATCTGAAAACCGGCACCCTCGGCGGCAAAATCTACTATTCGCAGTTTTTGAAGGAAGAAACGTCCTCCGCGGCGGAATGAAGCATTTTTATGAACTTAAACATCCACTGGACGCTTTTTTGGCGTAGGAAGCCCAGTCGCAGGAGTTTCCTGAAAAGCGAGTAAAGCAAGTTTTGGAAAAACAAAAAAGGTGACGCACTATGGAAAAGACCCGAAAAACGCGTAAAAACCCGGTGTATTCGCTGTTTCAAAAAATCCCGTCTTTCGGAAAGCTTGTTTTGGTTTTAGCAATGCTTTTTGCGAATATCCCGCTGTATCGGTTTTATTCTGCGGCTGGAACGGTTCTTCCGCAGCTTGTCACGAATTTTGTGTTCGTCCTTTATATTGCGCTGTTTGTAAATGTGCTGTATTATGCCGTGCTGACGTCTTATATCGTGCAGAAAAGCGATGAGACGAAAAGCCACAGCTGCACGGTCGTGTCTGCAGGGTCGGCCGTCAGCGTGATCGTCCTTTCCATCGGCATCACGCTGTTTGGCATCTTTGTGCAGCAAAATGATTTAGATACCCTGCTCCGGCATAGCGACTCCCCGAATGAGAACTACACGGTCGAGGTGCGTGGAAACCGAAAAGACCCGTACAGCGGGTACGACGCGGACGTGTATTTGATTGATAACAAAACGAACACGCGCGAGTATATCAACGCACTCACCGACGAGCAGCACATTTACATTAAATGGACATCGGAAACAGAATTTTACATCGGCATGACGGATTATATGATCACCGATAAAGGTGTGACATATCAAAGACATCAAAATTAGAACAAAAAAAGGCAGCCTGCATGCACACGCAGACTGCCTTTTTTTACGAAAAATTACTTATTAAACGGGTTCTCGGACGGATAGGGCAGGGACTTCGGCTGGTTATAACCGATGTCTGCTACGCCGAGGTACTTGAAGACCTCAAACAGCGCCTTGCCGTAGTGACCGAACGCCACTGCGCCGTGGTGCGGGAAGTTCTTCTCGATGAGCACATGGCGGTAGAAGCGGCCCATTTCCGGGATGGCGAATACGCCGATGGAACCGAAGGAGTGGGACGGTACGTTCAGCACTTCGCCCTCTGCAACGTATGCGCGCAGCTGGGTGTCGGCCGTGCTCTGGAGACGGAAGAACGTGATGTCGCCCGGGGCAATGTCGCCTTCGAGTGTGCCCTGCGTAACCTCAATCGGCAGGGAGCGCGCCATGATCTTCTGGTACTTCATGGAGCAGAACGCCAGCTTCTTGGAGCAGGTGTTGCCGCAGTGGAAGCCCATGAAGGTATCCTTCTGCGTGTACGTGGTCTTGTCCTTGATGTCGCTGTTGTAGAGGTCTGCCGGAACGGTGTTGTTGATGTCGAGCAGCGTGACGGCATCGAGGCTGACGCAGGTGCCGATGAACTCGGAAAGCGCGCCGTAGATGTCCACTTCGCAGGAAACCGGAATGCCCATGCCGGTGAGGCGGCTGTTGACATAGCACGGAACAAAGCCGAACTGCGTCTGGAATGCCGGCCAGCACTTGCCTGCAATGGCGACATACTCGCGGTAGCCGCGGTGATCCTCTACCCAGTCGAGCAGGGTGATCTCATACTGTGCGAGCTTCGGCAGAATCTCGGGCTTCATGTTGCCCTTGCCGAGCTCTTTTTCCATGTCTTCGACGACCTTCGGGATACGCGGGTCGCCCTCGTGCTTATTGAACGCCTCAAAGAGGTCGAGCTCGGAGTTTTCTTCAATCTCAACACCGAGGTCGTAAAGCGGCTTAATGGGCGCGTTGCAGGCGAGGAAGTTCAGCGGGCGCGGGCCGAAGCTGATGATCTTGAGGCTCTTCAGGCCGATGATCGTTCTTGCAATCGGCATGAACTCGTGAATCATGTCCGCGCACTCGTCAGCGGTGCCGACCGGGTATTCCGGAATGTAAACCTTTACATTGCGCAGCTTCAGGTTGTAGCTGGCGTTCAGCATGCCGCAATATGCGTCGCCGCGGCCGTCCATGAGGTCTTCTGCGGATTCTTCCGCGGCCGCACAGAACATAACGGGGCCGTCAAAGTGCTTTGCAAGCAGCGTCTCGGAAATTTCCGGACCGAAGTTGCCAAGGTAAACGACAAGCGCGTTGCAGCCTGCGTTCTTTACGTCTTCAAGCGCCTGTACCATGTGGATCTCGCTCTCCACAATACATACGGGGCACTCATAAATTTCGGTAGCACCGAACTTCTTTGTGTAAGCGTCGATCAGTGCCTTTCTGCGGTTGACAGAAAGGGATTCCGGGAAGCAGTCACGGCTGACGGCAACAATGCCAACCTTGACCTGGGGAATGTTGTTCATAAAGTGATTCCTCCTGTAAATAAACGGGTGTGTATGTGTTTTGTGCCGAAAAAACGGCGCAAACGATTTGTATGTACAACTCGTACACGGCTATTGTAGCGCATCGCGCGGAAAAAATCAACAGGGAAAAACGGGGTTATTATTCGTCTTCGTCTGTAATCTCCGGGCGGATGAACTCAAAAATGCACAGGGCGCCGGCATTTTTGCACACTTTGTATTCTTCTGCCGTGCGCAGCGTCCAATTCACTTCCTGCATCTTCATTTTGTCGCAGGCGATGCGGTGGCTGATGTTGTTTCTGAAATGCACGTCATACGCTTCAAAGTGCGGGCGGGTGAGGACATTCGTCCACAAGTTTCTCCAGAACAGCGCGCGGAAAAAGCCCTTACACTCCTCGTCCTTGCCTTCAAAGTGACCCATCAGCTGACCGCGCAGCACATACGGGTGGTTCTTCCTGAACCACTGCACAATGTACGGGTCAAATGATTCCACGCAGTACGGGCCTTTATAGTTGCGCAGCAGTTCCCACACGAGCGGGCACAGCAAATCTGCATCGTCGTAGTGCTTCAGTTCAATGATGAGCGGCGTTCTGCCGTCCACAAGCGCCAGCACGTCGCTGAAAAGCGGTACGCGCTCCTCGGTGTTCTGCAAACGGTACTGCTGTAATTCCTTATACGTCAGGTCGCCGATGGAAACATCCGCGCCGCAGACGCGCTTTAAGCTGCGGTCGTGGTGCACAACGACCTTCTTGTCCTTTGTCAGCTGCAGGTCAAACTCTATGCCGTAGCCCGCTTCCACAGCTGCCTTAAAGCCTGCCATGGAGTTTTCCGGCACGGAAAGATCTTTTTCGTGCAGGCCGCGGTGGGCGTAGTCATATTTTTTCATCTCGGTAAAATCGCCGCGCGGCGAAGCCGGCGCAATGCAGAAAAGCCACGCCAGAAAGCCCAGACATACAACAATCAGTACGATCAAAATTCCCCAAATCATTTTTACCCTCTACTTTACTTTTTAAGTTTATTTCGGCACCTTGATTTCTTCCAGCTTTTTGCGGTACTGCAAAGGCGTGGCGTCGTATTCGGTGCGGAATACTTCGATGAAATAGCTCATGGAGTTAAAGCCACAGTCCATGGCAATGTCGAGCACGCGCAGATTTGTGGCGGTGAGCAGTTCCAGCGCGTGGCTTAAACGAACGCCGTTGATGAATTGCACCGGCGTTTTCAGTGTATACTGTTTGAACACGCGGCAGAAATGTCCTTCACTCATGCCGGCGGCGTGCGCAAGCTGCTGTACGGAGACGGCAGACCGGTAATTTTCCTGTATAAACGCAATGGCGGCCTTGATGCTGTCCGCTGCGGCGCGCTTAGAAGCGCTGATGCGCGCCGACACGCCGTTTTGTACCAGTGCGCCGAACGCCGAAAGCATGGCGGCTTTTACGGGGAACTCAAAAAACGGCGGGCGGTTTTCCAGCATTGTGTACGCGGTCTGGAATGCGGCGGAAATGCTTTCGTGCAAATTTGTCCCGGCTCTGACCAGCCGCGGCACGGTCAGCTCGCCGTCCAAAACGGGCTGTATGTACTTTACGCGGATAATGTCATTTGCGGTGCTGCATAGCAAATCGGGGCTGAACACGATGGCTTCAAAGTAAAGCTCCTCGCCGGCTTCCACCGGCACGGCGGCGTGCAGCTCTCCGCTGTTGAAAAACACAATGTCTCCGGCGTGGGCCTCAAACAGATCGGTGCCGCACTGCACGGTCAGCGTGCCCTGCATCACACGGAAAAGCTCCATTTCGCTGTGCCAGTGACAATCAAGCGCGTGAAAGCGGTCTTCGCGTCGAATGCAGTAGTTCATCACGGGCATCAGCGCGTCACCGTGACGGCGGGCCTCCCGCATGCGGTCAAATTGATTTTTGTCCGTAAAACGCACCTCCTTTTTTAGGCTCAGTGGTCAGGATTGTTATAAAAGCGGACAAATTAGCGGTAGACTTTCCAAAGCATATCGCTTATACTTATGATAGAGCAGGCGCGCGAAAAGCGCAAGTGCCAATAACGGAATTTTTGAATTTTTTTGAAAGGCAGTGAATTGAATATGAAATTTACGAAAGGCTACTGGATGAACCTTCCCGGCGTGACGAACACGGACGCCGTGCAGGTTCGCGAAGTCAAGGTAGAAAACGACCGCGTTTACCTCTACACCGTGCCGTACCACGCAGACATGCGCGCCATGGGCGGCCCGCTTCTGGAAATGTACATTTCCTCTCCGCAGCCGGATATCATCCGCACGGAAGCGTACCACTTTATGGGCAGCAACCAGAAAATGCCGGCGTTCGAGCTGAACGACGCACACTGCGCACTGGAGGTCGAGAACACCGAAACGACCGTGACGATCAAGAGCGGCAACACAAAGCTCGTCATCGGCAAGAACCCGTGCAGCTTTGATTACTACTATAAGGACAAGAAGCTGACAAGCATCGGCAACCGCTTCGGTAACGCGATGATCAGCACCATCTCCACCCCGGACGGCAACTACATGCGCGCCCAGATGGACCTTGACATCGGCGAAAAGGTCTACGGCCTCGGCGAGCGCTTCACCCCGTATGTGAAGAACGGCCAGACCGTGGAGACTTGGAACGAAGACGGCGGCACCTGCACCGAAATTTCTTATAAGAGCATCCCGTTCTACATCACGAACCGCAACTACGGCGTGCTTGTGAACGACCCGGGCCCGGTCTCCTATGAGATTTGCTCCGAGCATGTTACGCGCGTACAGTTCTCCGTGCCGGGGGAAAAGCTTGACTTTATGGTCGTCGGCGGCGACAGCATGAAAAACGTGCTCGAAAACTACACCACGCTTTCCGGCAAGCCCGCACTGCCGCCGGCATGGACATTCGGCCTGTGGCTCACCTCCTCCTTCACAACGAAGTACGACGAAGAGACCGTCATGGGCTTCGTAAACGGCATGAAAGAGCGCCACATTCCGCTGCACGTGTTCCACTTCGACTGCTACTGGATGAAGGAAAACGAATGGTGCAACTTCGACTGGGATCGGGCCATGTTCCCGGATATCGAGCACCAGCTGCAGGTGATGAAGCACGAAAACAACCTCAAGATCTGCGTTTGGATCAACACCTATATCGGCCAGAAGTCTCCGCTGTTTAAGGAAGCGAAGGAGCTCGGCTACCTCCTCAAAAAGCCGAACGGCGACGTTTGGCAGTGGGATCTGTGGCAGGCCGGCATGGGTATCGTGGACTTCACGAACCCGGGTGCATGGAAGTGGTATCAGTCCAAGCTGCGCCACCTGCTCGACCAGGGCGTCGATTGCTTCAAGACCGACTTCGGTGAGAGAATCCCGACCGATGTTGTCTACTACGACGGCAGCGATCCGCTCCGTATGCACAACTATTACACCTACCTTTACAATAAGTGTGTTTGGGAAGTACTTGAGGAGTACAAGGGCAAGAACGAGGCATGCCTCTTTGCAAGAAGCGCCACGGTCGGCGGACAGAAGTTCCCGGTACACTGGGGCGGCGACTGCTCGTCGAACTACTCCTCCATGTCCGAATCCCTGCGCGGCGGCCTTTCCCTGTGCCTTTCCGGCTTCGGCTTCTGGAGCCACGATATGAGCGGTTTCGAGGGCAAGGCTCCGGCGGATGTTTACAAGCGCTGGGCGGCGTTCGGCCTGCTCTCCACGCATTCCAGACTGCACGGCTCCGATTCCTACCGTGTGCCGTGGCTGTTCAGCAAGGAGGGTGAAGAGAACGGCGAGGAATCCGTAGCCGTTGTCCGTAAGTTCTCCGAGCTCAAGTGCACCCTGATGCCGTACATGTTCTCTGCTGCGGTCAATACACATAAAACGGGCGTGCCGACCATGCGCGCCATGGTTCTGGAATTCCCGGATGACATCCCGTGCGAAGACCTCGACCGCCAGTATATGCTCGGCGACAGCCTGATGGTCGCACCGGTCTTCACGAAGGAAGGCGACGTCACGTACTACCTGCCGGAGGGCAAGTGGACGCACCTGCTCTCGAACGAAAAGCGCGAGGGCGGTCACTGGCTGCGCGAGAACTACGATTTCTTCTCTCTGCCGCTCTTTGCAAGAGAGAACTCCATCGTCGCCATCGGCGCGAACAACCAGCAGCCGGATTACGATTACGGCAAGGACCTCACCCTGCACGTTTTCGAGCTTTCCGATCAGGCGAGCGCAAAGGTTTGCGACAGCAAAGGCAACGATATGCTCAGCTTTTCCGCAGTGAACGAGAACGGCGTTATCACCTTCAAGTTCGACGGCAAGGCAGAGAACCTCAGCGTGCTGCTGCGTAACGTGGAGAACGTGAAGCACGTCTCCGGTGCAGAAGTCGAGCAAAATGAGCTTGGTACCGTCCTGAAGGTCAACGCAGACCTCAGCGACGTTGTTGTAACGCTCTGATAAAATAAACCCAACACCCGCAGAACGGCATGAAAAACCGCCCTGCGGGTGTTTTACTATAACGCTTTATGCAGCCAAAAAGAAAGCGCAGAGCACGGGGAAAACCCACGCTCTGCGCTTATCTTTATCTTAGAAAAATTACTTCTTGCTGTTCAGATATTCCTGAATGGCAGAAAAGACCTTGTCAACATCCAGGCCGTGTACGGCACATGCGTCCTCAAGGGACTCGTGGATGGAGGACGGGCAGCCTACGCAGTGCATGCCGGACTGCATCAGCACATAAGCGATGCCGCGGTCATAATCCAGCATTTCGCCCATAGTGGTCTGCTTTGTGATTTCCATCTGAAAACATCCTTTCTTGGTATAGCATCCCATCGGGTCGCCCCGATCTATCCGTATAAATCAAACTCCCGCAAACTTCGCGTGAACTCTAATCTACACGAATTTAGTATACAATAGGATATGCCAAAAAGCAAGTGTTTTTGCAGATTTTTGGCATATGCCTTAATTTGGAAGAAACGACAAAACGGGGGGGGTAAATTCGGTCAACTTGCGCCTTGACGCTGCTGCACATTTTCCTTTATAATCAAGATAGAAAAATATTACCATTTTCAGAAAGGCGGATGATTTTATGAAAAAACAAATGACCGTAATGCTTTCTTTGTGCCTTAGTTTGCTCCTGCTTTTGTCCGCCTGCGTTTCGGGCGGCAGCACGGCAAAAAATGCGGAAAAAGCCGCGGCCGCGTTGGCGGAAAGTATGCTGAACGCCCCGAGTGAGCCCATGCAGCGCTTCGGCAGTATTTTGGAAAGCGGCGAAGAAAGCGCCCTTACGGCGTACAAAGATGCTTGGGAAGACGAAAAAGCCCTGTGCAGCGAAAACGGCTTCACGAGCTTCATCGAAGAAGTGCTGACCATGCAGCTTATGGCGGACGAAATGAACGAGACCGTAACGGTCGATGCGGTGAAAACCGAGCCTTACGAAGAAAAAGACCGCGTGGTGCGCTTTACGGCGGACGTCACCGTGAACGATACGGAAAACATGACGGTTAGCGGCAAATGTCAGTTTGATGAAGACGGCAAAGTCTCGTTCATCGAGCTCGATACGAACGAACTTGAGATGACGCTCATCGCAAACGATAACGCCGACCCCACGCAAAAGCCGCCCGCAAACGGCAACGCCATTACGTTAAACGAGTAAGCAAAAGATGAAGCCCGCACAAAACTGCGGGCTTCATCTTTTGAATTCGGCATGCGCGGCACATAAAACCGCCTGCAAGCCGAATTTCTGTTTTTAAACATAAAAAAAACGAACATCCTATTGGATGTCCGCTTTAAGTGTTGGCGCCAACCTATCGTCCCGGGCCGTTGCCAGCCGAGTATTTTCAGCACAAACGAGCTTAACTTCTGTGTTCGGTATGGGAACAGGTGGACCCTCGTTGTAATCAACACCAACTATTCTGTTTGCTGTCTCATCTGACGGCTTTGTTATAATACCACATCCATTCTGAAATTGCAAGCCTTTTTTCAAAAAAATTTCAAAAAGTTTTGAGAAACCTATATATAGTTAAAATTCAACTGATTTCTCTAAATATAGAAACTGAAAACACAAAAATATCCGTATGCACGCGGCGGTACATACGGATATGAAAAACTTTTTTTGAAATTTACGTCGTAAAAACAAGGTCACATTGCTTTTCAACGGGGTAGGAAGTGAAGTAGAGGTTCTCGAGCGGGATCCATTTTTCCACGAACATCTTGTGCCGTGCGGGGCCGTTGCGTTTTAAAATGCGTGCGCTCTGTGTCTCCGGCGAGGTCTTGAGAAAAAATTTGAGATCGTAGCGCCCGATGAGCTCCGGGTGCGTAGAGTACGAGCCCTCTAAAATGTTCAGCGTCTTCGGCGTGACCTGCACCGCGTCGCCGAGGTCCATAACGCCGCAATCGAACACGCGGTAGGAAAACGACTCGTTCTTCGGAATCCGTTCCAGAACGTCCGATAAAATGCGCTCCCAGTGCACATTGCCGCCCGGGGTGGCATAGCGCTCCGGCGTGCGCATGGACATCGGCAGGTAAAAATCATCGGCGTGGAACAGGTTGCAGTCGTAAACGCTCTGCAAAAGTGCCGCAAACGTCGTTTTGCCTGAGCCGCACAGCCCGTCGATTGCAACCGTCACCGGGGCTTTTTCCGCCGTCAACTTATCGATCGCGATGAATGCCGGCAGAAAATTTGCATACGCTTTTTTCACCACGCGGTATGCCGGGTGATACGCACGGCGGTACGCTTCGCTGTGGTGCACGGCAGGGCAGCCCGCCGCGCGGTACGATTTCAAAAACGCCGTTTTCTCGGTCTTATCGAACAAATCGGCGTTTTCAAGCTCGTCCAAAAGTGATAAAAACGCTGTTTTGTCCGTGGGCGTGTTTTTGGAAGACGCTTTAAACATAGCAAAAAGTGTTTTCGGTGAAAGCGCCTGTAACGCGCTCAAGTTGATGCGCGCGTACTGCTCGCCGAGGGCTTCCGTGTACGGTGCATCAAGGTTGGCGGTCTCCGCTTCCTTTAATAAATATAGATACGCGCCGTCGGGGTCGCTCAAAAAGTGGCCGCCGCCAAAGCTCGCCTGGTACAAAAACTTCACCGCGTCCTGCACTTCGGCTTCGGGATGCGTTTTCAGGTGGGCACACAGCGCTTCAAACACGCGGCTCACAGCGCAGCAAGCTCCTTGTAGCAGTCCTTCAGCGCCGGGTACAGCTTCGTGTACATGCGGTAGAACGCCTCGTACTTCGGCACGTTTTCCTCAATCGGCTCCTGCGGGGCGTTGAGGCGAATGACGCGGCGGCAGCCCTCCTGCACGGATGGGTACAGCCCTGCGCCCACACCAGCGAGGATTGCAACACCCAGCGCCGGGCCTTCCTTGGAAACGACTGTGCGCACGGCGCAGTTATACGTATCGGCAAGCATCTGGCGCCACAGCTTCGAGGAACCGCCGCCGCCGCAGGCGAGCATGCCGTCAATGGAAACACCCATGATTTTCAGCACCTCCACGCTGTCGCGCTGGGAGTATGTTACGCCCTCCATCACGGCACGGAGCATGTCGTACTTCGTGTGCATGGCGGAAAGGCCGATGAACGCGCCGCGGCAGTCCGGGTCAAGGTGCGGAGTGCGTTCGCCCATGAGATACGGCAGATAAAGCAGACGGTTGCAGCCGATCGGTGAACGCGCCGCCTGCTGATCCATCAGATAATACGGGTCTACGCCCATGCCGGCTGCGGTCTCTTTTTCCGCGCCGCAGAAGTTATCGCGGAACCACTTAAGGGACAGACCCGCGCCCTGCGTCACGCCCATCACGTGCCATGCGCCCGGTACGGCGCAGCAGAACGTGTGCACGCGGCCCTTCGGGTCGATGGAAATTTTATCCGTGTGCGCAAACACAACGCCGGAGGTGCCGATGGTCGTAAACGCCTTGCCGTCCTCCACAACGCCGGTGCCCACGGCCGCTGCCGCGTTATCACCTGCGCCGCCGACCACGATGGTGCCCGCCGCAAGGCCGGTGCGCTTTGCGGCTTCTTCGGAGATGACACCCGTCACTTCCGGGGATTCGTATACCTTCGGCAAGAGTGCCTTGTCAATCTCAAGCTTTTCAAGCACTTCGTCGCTCCAGCAGCGATTCGGCACGTCTAAAAGCTGCATGCCGGAAGCATCGGAGACCTCCGTTGCAAAGTCGCCCGTCAGCATGTAGCGCACGTAGTCCTTCGGCAGCAGAATGTGCGCGCACTTTGCATAAATTTCCGGCTGGTTGTTGCGCACCCAAAGGATTTTAGATGCCGTAAAGCCCGTCAAAGCCGGGTTTGCGGTAATCTCAATCAGGCGCTCTGCGCCGACGCGTGCGGTGATCTCCTCACACTCCTTTGCCGTGCGCTGGTCGCACCAGATGATGGAGCGGCGCAGCACGTTGCCGTCCTTATCCAGCATGACAAGGCCGTGCATCTGGCCGGAAATGCCGAGTCCCTTGATGTATTTGTTATCGACGCCGCTTTCGGTGATCACGGCGTGAATGGTATCCGCCGCCGCATTCCACCAATCGAGCGGCTCCTGCTCTGCCCAGCCGTTTTTTTCCTGATACAGCGGGTATTCTATCGTTTTGCTCGCGATTACATTGCCGTCTTCGTCAAAAAGCACGGTTTTTGTGCCGCTGGTGCCAAGATCTACACCTAAAAGGTAATTCATATTAACGTCCTTTCTTTTCGGAAAATGATTTCAAATATATAGGGCATTCTGCCTCCGTTTTATTTTGAAGCATTTTCCCATTTGTGTCAAGCCTTTTTTGTTGAAATTATGCAGACTATTTTAATTGAAACGCGAGGTTTTGTATGATACAATAAAAAACAAGAGCTTCGTCGGCGATTTATAGGGGAAAAGCCGTTTGAAGCGGTCTTTTGGTGTATTTGAAAGGATTGAAACAAAAATGGAGAAAAAACGATATGACGCCGTCGTGATCGGCGCGGGCGTTACGGGCAGCGCCATCGCCCGTGAGCTTTCGCGGTATCAGGCAGAAATATGCGTACTGGAAAAGGGCGAAGACGTCTGCATCGGCACCTCAAAGGCGAACAGCGCCATCGTGCACGGCGGCTTTGATGCCAAAACGGGCTCGCTGAAAGCCAAGATGAACGTCCTCGGCAACCGCATGATGACGCAGGTCGCGGAAGAACTGGATGTTCCGTTCCGCAGAAACGGCGCGTTCGTGCTGTGCTTTGACGAAAACGACATGCCTGCGTTAAAGGAGCTTTATGAGCGCGGTGTGACAAACGGAGTAGAAAACCTCAAAATTCTTACCGGCGACGAAGCGAGAGAAATGGAGCCTGCGCTCAGCGACACGGTCGTCGCGGCGCTGTTCTGTCCGTCCTCCGGCATCGTATGCCCGTTTGAATTGACCTTGGGCTTTGCCGAAAACGCCGAGAAAAACGGTGTTGAATTCAAATTTGAGTGCGGCGTGCAGAATATCCGCCGCGAAAACGACCTCTATATTCTCGAAACCGAACAGGGCGAGATCGAAACGCGCGCCGTCATCAACGCGGCGGGTGTGCACGCCGATGAAATTCACGATATGCTGCTGCCGCACGCGTTCACCATCACCCCGCGCCGCGGCGAATACTGCCTGTGCGACAAAAACGCGGGCAATTTGGTTGATAAAACCATCTTCCAGCTGCCGACAAAGCTCGGCAAGGGCATTCTTGTCACACCCACCGTGCACGGCAATCTGCTGCTCGGCCCCACCGCCGAGAATATCGAAGACCGCGAGAACACGGCCACAACGCAGAGCGGCCTTGCATTCGTTTTGGAAAAAGCCGGTATGAGCGTGAAAAACGTGCCGAGCCGACAGATCATCACATCGTTCTCCGGCCTGCGCGCCTGCGCGGACAGAGGCGACTTCATCTTAGAGGAAAGCGCGCCGAACTTCTTTGAAGCCGCGGGCATCGAATCCCCGGGCCTCACAAGCGCGCCTGCCATCGGCGTTTATATGGCGGAAATGGCGGCGAAAGCGCTTGGCCTTGCGAAAAAAGAAAACTTTGACCCCGTTCGTCACGGCGTCGTGCACCTCAATTCGCTCAGCGTCGAAGAACGCGCCGAGAAAATCCGTGAAAACCCGCTCTACGGCAGTATTGTCTGTCGCTGCGAGACAATCTCCGAGGGCGAGATTGTGGACGCCATCCGCCGTCCGCTCGGCGCGAAAACGCTGGACGGCGTAAAGCGCAGAACCAGAGCCGGAATGGGCCGGTGCCAGGCAGGCTTCTGCTCCCCGCGCGTCATGGATATTCTCGCAAGAGAACTTAACTTGCCGCTGACAGCCATCCGAAAGAACGAAAAAGGCTCCGAAATCGTTTTCGGAAAGACGAAGTAAATTTGTTTTCTAAAAGGCTCTGCCTTTTTAGGAAACCCCTTGATAGGGTTTCCTACGGCAGAACAGTCCACTGGACTATTCTGCCTACCTTCCTGATCTGCTGTTAGGCAAAAAAGTGTTTCGAGCTTTGCGAAGCTCGACCAAGGCTTCGCCTTTGGAATCTACGAACTTTTTGAAAAAAGTTCGATCAAAAACTTTTAACCACGCTTTTCGGGAGAAACAAAAAATAACCTAAAATATAAAAGAGGTTTATTATGGAAAATAGAATCACAAAATCGCTTGTCATTATCGGCGGCGGGCCTGCGGGGCTTG
>ERZ772886.653-NODE-653-length-34341-cov-20.796768_pt1 | contig 34341 bp, 22 predicted proteins | sample MGYA00512128_ERZ772886 | MGnify/ENA primary metagenome ERZ772886 (study PRJEB29015, sample SAMEA2737698) | human gut metagenome | biome: human gut; feature: human-associated habitat; material: faeces | place: China | collected 2012 ... | reverse complement strand
TTTAAGGGTAGGAAAGCAGTCTTTTTTTATTGCGCGTTTTTTTACAGCGCCTTTTTGGTAAATGGGCATAAAAAATAATTTTCCATATTTGGGGAAATCTCCCGATTTTTCTTTGCTTTTTGTCGAAAATATGCTATAATGATATATTGAAACAGGAAAGGAAGTGACTTGCTTTGAACGGTAATTCAACAGTTGACGGCGTTCGTGCCGTGGAGCTTTTCTATAGACCTATAAAAAATACCGACAGCGGCAGGGTCACTTTTTTGCAGTCGCAAACAAGGCTCAATTCTCCTGTTATGGGAACGCTCATGCCTGCGGATTATCTACCTGTGGCTCAGCTTTCCGACCGATGTGTTAGCATTTTCAAGCTTGCTTTCGTTCAGCTTTTGCAGGCTTTGGGCAAGTTTCACGAAAGGGAAGTTGACGTTGATTGGGCAAGCGTGTTCATGCCTGCAAGATTTTTAAGGCAGACGGAAGCTCCGAGAGTTGTGGCAGATTATTGCGATAAGTTTGGCGTGAAGTATGAGCGTGTCTGCTTTGAGCTGTCGCCTGATGTGCTTGATGAAGCTGACAGCACAGCGGCAGATAACGTGGCTCTTATGAGAAGACAGGGCTTTCATTTTCTGCTCACAGGCTTCGGCACTGAGGTTTTTAAAATGCTGAAAACAGCCGAGTTCAAGGTAGATAATATCATGCTTGACGGCTCAGCGGCTCAGGTGCTTGGTAAGAGCGACAGGTATGATACCTGCGTGAACTCTCTGCTGAATTTCGTTTTTGACCTTAATGCTGAGGTCATAGCTGACGGCATTACTAATGATAAGCAGGTGAAACAGCTCAGCGGTATGCAGTGTCTTTACTATTCGGGAGAAAATGCAGGAAAATATATTGCGGAAAGATACGTTCGCAATAGAAATGAGTAATAAACGGGTGATACGGTTTTGGACGGTAAAAATACAGATAAAAATACAAGAGTAGTCGATACCCTTGCACTTCGCAGGACCGCCAAGGAAGCTAAACGCTATGTGGTATTGATGAGATTGCTTAAAATACTTGCCATTATACTTATCGCTATCGTGGCGGCGGCTTATGCGGTGTCTTATTTTTACGACAAGTATGGTAGCTTTACAGTTAAGATAAGTAAGTATGATATGATAGATCAGGGGCTTACTCTTTCGGAAACTCCTGACTATACCACGAGCAATTCAAGGCTCAATGCGGATATCCTCTATGATATGACAAATATCAGCGGCGAAGATCTCCCTGATAATATCGACAAGATAAACGGCAGCCATAATGGCGAGGGGTATATAGCTTATACTTTTTATCTCATAAATTCCGGTAAAGACACACTTAGCTATGACAGCGAAATGACTATCGAGAACGTCACGAACGGTGTTGATGAAGCTATCAGAGTGGAGCTTTTTGTGAATGGAGAGAAAACTGTTTATGGTAAAACAAAGTCTGACGGCAGCGGTAAGGAAAGCGATTGCGACAAGGAGTTCGCCTCCTCTACTGAGGTCATGAAGGACCGACGTGAAAAGCTTGGTCCCGGTGAGAAAGACAAGTATACAGTGGTCATATGGCTTGAGGGAAATGACCCTGATTGTGTTGACAAAATAATCGGTGGCACAATGAAGCTTGGTATGAATTTCAAGATCGTTGAAACAACTTAAAGAATTAGAAGGGAGGAAGCCTCGGGGTTCCGAGGTTTTGAATTATGAAAAAAGCTTTGAAGATCGTTTTTAATGTTATCGCATGGGTGGTGCTTATCTTTGCACTGCTTATAACAATTCTCGTGTTCTCGTCTGATAAGAATAATGGTACGGCAAGTCTGCTGGGATATATCCCGCTCACAGTTGAATCTGACTCAATGAAGCCAACTTTCAAAAAAGGCGACCTTATTATCTCAAAGGAAATAGACGATATCAATTCTCTGAAAAAGGGCGACGTTATCACTTTCTGGACGCTTATTGACGGCAAAAAGGTGAAGAATACCCACCGTATCGCAGAGGTGCTCAACGATAACGGTTCTGTAGGTTTTATCACACGAGGCGATGCTAATAACGCAGATGATACATACACTGTTTATGCAGGTGATATAATCGGTCAGTGGGAAGGTGCAAAAATAGGCGGTTTCGGCAAGGTAATGGATTTTCTCAGAACAAAAACGGGATTTTTCATTTGCATACTTTTGCCGATAGCACTGTTTTTCCTCTTTGAGCTTTATAAGCTTATTGCAACCATAATCGAGATAAAGCGTCCTGCTATCACAGAGAGCGATGAGGAAGAAATAAAAAGACGTGCAGTTGAGGAATACCTTGCACAGCAGAAGGAAAAGGAAGAGGAAAATGCACAGCAGGAGAAAAATGACAAATAACTGCTGCTTGGGTGATACATTATGAATGGATTTCTGAAATGGTTTTTTGTTTTCATGTCGTCAATGCTTGCAGGCTTTGGGCAGATCTTCAAGGGTCTGTGGAACGGCATAAAACAGATCTTCAATATAAAAAACTACATAAGGATATTCAAGACCTACTCGGCAGACTTTGGTGCGCTGGGCTGGATACTTTCTGTGCTTGCAATTATCGTTGTTGTGGCTATCTTTGTGCTTATTATTTTTATGATAGTGCTTGCTGTGAGAAAGTACATAAGATTCAGACACTCTATCGTCAGCAACGAGGATCTTATCGAAGAAATATCTGACCTGCAGCGACAGGTGGTCAAAATGACTAAGGAAAAAGATGAGATCATGGCAATGAAGGTGGCTCAGCTTGGCGTATATGATAACACCGCTCTTGCAGAGGGTGAAACAAAGCTTGCAGAGGGCGAGCAGCTGCCTGCACAGGGCGAAGTTCAAACCACTGTGGACGGCGTTGTTCAGACAGCAGATTGTCGTTTTTCAAAGCTTATCGAGGTGGACAATTTCTACAAGACATACGAGCCGCCTGCTTACAATAATGACATCACCCTTAGCGGTATCTGCGAAGCATACAGAAACTTTGCCTGCTCAAGAATGCACCTTTATTATGACATAAAAACTATCCGACTTTTCATTGCAGGCATGGCTTCAACAAAGCTCATTATCCTGCAAGGTATCTCGGGTACAGGTAAAACATCATTGCCATATTCATTCGGTAAGTTCTTGCAGAAAGATACCACTATTGCTTCTGTTCAGCCGTCATGGCGTGACAGAACTGAGCTTTTCGGCTACTTCAACGAGTTCACGAAGAACTTTAATGAAACAGAAGTCCTCAAAAGAATTTATTCTTCTGAATACAATGACGATGTAAACTTCATACTCCTCGACGAGATGAATATTGCGAGAGTAGAATATTACTTTGCAGAAATGCTCTCGATTCTTGAAATGCCTGATCCTGCCGAGTGGGAGCTTGATCTTGTTCCTAACGTGTGGAGTACCGACCCTGTTCGCCTTGATAAGGGCAAGCTGCGTATTCCGCAGAACATTTGGTATATCGGTACTGCCAACAACGACGATTCCACGTTCACTATTTCAGATAAGGTATACGACCGTGCTCAGCCTATCAATCTTGACGCAAAGGGAGTTGCCTTTGACGCACCTGACACGCCGCCTATGAATTTAAGCTTTGAACATCTTGATACACTCTTCAAGGAAGCTTTTCAAATGTATCCTGTTTCACAGGACAGTCTGAAAAAGATACAGCAGCTTGACCTGTGGGTAATTGAAAAGCTGAGAGTGGCTTTCGGTAACCGTATACTTAAACAGATGAACTTGTTTGTTCCTGTATATGTTGCCTGCGGCGGAGAGGAACTTGACGGTATCGATTATGTGCTTGCCACAAAGATATTCAGAAAATTTGAGTCCTTGAACCTTGCAATGCTCAGGGACGAGCTGAAAGAGCTTTGCACCTATATGCAGAAACTTTTCGGCAGAAACACTATGAAAGAATCTATAGCATATCTTGAAAGATTGCAAAAGCTGTACTAAAATTTGTACTCATAAACTTTGAGAGGAGGGACGGGCATGAGCGAATACAACGAACAGCGTGCAGCTTTTGACAAGGCTGTAAAAACGTTTGACGGCAATAACAGCTTTGCGGCAGCCCGTGCCTTGCTTCTTTCGGGCGAAAAAACTGTATCTTTTAATCATAAGATAATCGAGAAGAATATAGATTCGTCCTGGCTCACAGAGATAGAAAAAGCTCTGCCACATCTTGATACGGTAATAAGAAATCCAAGAAACACCATTAAAGAAGTGGAAGAGATCGTGCCTATCGCTATGTCAAGGAAGATAACGGTAGAGTCCATAAAACATCTGGGACAGCATACCGATCTTATTCAGGATATCGACAAAAAGACCGGAAAGATAACTCCGTCAAAGATACTCAACATTCATAAAGAGGAAACTCTCGATACATATGAAAATAGATTTGTAAATACCCTTATCGACAGGCTATACATTTTTATAAATATAAGATACAATAAGCTTGTCCAGACCGCAGAGGCGCAGGAGGCTTATTCTTTTAATTACGATACCGTGGCTGACAGCGGCGACGGGAGAAAGGTCAATATTAGTTTTAAGATAGAAACTGTTGACAGTCTTGCCGGCGGCGGCAGCAAGGATACTAACGTTTGGACAAGGCTTGAAAGGGTCAAAAAGGCTATCGAGGGCTATAAAGGCTCAGTGCTTTGTACCACTCTTGGCAACGCTTTTATCAGACCGCCTGTTATGAGAACAAACGCTATCACCAAAAATGTGGACCTTATGGCGTGTCTTACCCTTTGGCAGTTTATTGAAAGCTACGATAAGGCAGGCTACGAGGTCAACGTTTCTGATACTGCACAAAGACCTGATGATTCTTATATCGAGGATATATATGGTCTGACTGCAATGAACTATATGCTTTTCCGCTCCTATACCCATGGGGCAGACAAGTCGGAGGAGCTTAAAACCATAAAGAGCAAGGCCCTCGCACCAAAGGTTGTCAGGCGTTTTGATAAGCAGACGTCTGATAAATATGATGTCATAGTTGGCGAGGGTGAACAAAGTAGTGCAAGTAAGACAGATATTGGTATGACTGCCGAAGAGAGAGGAAACCTTACGGCAGAGCTTGACCGTATAGTTGAGATAGAAAAGCAGTTTCTCAAAGACGAGGAAGACCGTAAGAGGGCTGAGGAGCTTGCGGCTGCAGAAGCTGAAAGAAAGCGTGCCGAGCAGGAAAAGCTGGAGCGTCAGCGGCGTGAGGAAGAAGAGCGCATAAGGCTGGAGCATGAGGAAGCTGAACGCAGACGATTGGAGCTTATCAAAAAACAGCAGGCGGAGCAGGCTGCAAGAGAAAAGGCGGAGCGTGAGGAACGTGAACGCCGTGAGAAAGAGGAAGAGATCAAGCAGATCGCAAGACGCAAAAGGCAAATGGAAGAGCGTCAACGCCGTGAAGAGGAGCAGCGTGTCCGTGAGGAAAGAGCCAGGATCCGAGAGGAGAAAAAGCTGGTCCGCAGCAGCCTTGGATCTGCTATGGATCAGCAGATCAGCACGAATGAAGAGGCCGTGTCTTCAAGCTTTGTGTCAGAGTATGAGTCCCCTGAGATCGCTGCAAAAAAGGCGAAAGAAGCACAACAGCAGCGTGAGCAGGAACGTCGTGAGCGTGAACGTGCTGAGCGTCTTAAAGCTGAACGTGAAAGCTTTGAAAATAAAAATATCAATGAGATATTTAAAGAATATTCCAAAAATCCATATTACATGGCAAAACGTGGCATAACATATGTTCTGGCTCACGCATTTGGGATCATACCTGTTGTGACGGATAATCCGGACTATATCAGGATGTTCAAAGTCAAGAAGGAAAAAGAACAGGCTGAGGCAGAGAGAAAACGTGCAGAGCGTGAAATCGAGATCATTTATGAAAAATATGCTCCGTATCTGAAATATGATGTAAAGAGGCGTATCAAAAACAGGCAGTTTAAAAAGAGAAAACGTCTTGAGCGAAAGAACAGACCGCCAAGACCATATATTCCGCCACAGCGCACCGCTGAGGAGCAGAAAGCTATCGACACTGAAATGAAACGACTCTATAAGGAGTATCACGTTTCGGCTGTGGGCAGACTGGTAAGACATTTGAAAGAAAAGTACAGAAAGAAACCTTAGTGCAGGAGGGAGCGTCGGTATCATCGGCAAGGCGTTGAGGATAGTAAAAATAGCTTTGACAATACTTGGCTCTGCTGTGTTTGCGGCACTGCTGAGTGTGACGGTGTACATAATGGTTTGCGGCTGTATCGGCAAAACAGCAAGCATTTTTGGTTACAGCGTACTGAAAGTCGTGAGCGGAAGTATGGAGCCGTCTATACATGAGGGCGACTATATTTACATCAAAAGGACGGATACTGACAGCTTAAAGGCAGGGGATATTATTTCGTTCTACTCTCAGGATGATAGTATTAAGGGCGAGATAAATACTCACAGGATATCTGAGGTTTTGAGCGATGGCACTTTTGTTACTAAAGGCGATGCTAACAAAATAGAGGACAGTGTGACGGTGCAAAAAGACAGCATTATTGGAAAATACTATGGAAAGCTCAGATTTTTCAAGTGGCTTGGATCATTTGCATCAACCAAAAAGCTCCTCATACTGTTTGTGATAATCCCAACCGTTTTCATGGCGGTGTATGAGGTGAAAACTATCGCTGAGATAAAAATATATTCAAACCGTGAGGAAGCCTTGAAAGCGGCTGAAAAAGAAAAAGAAAAGCTTATGCGTGAGGCTGTTGAAAAGGAAGTTCAGCGGCTGAAAATGCAGGAAAACGAGAAAAAGGAGGCGGACAGCTTTGAATCAGGAAAAGATAATGAAGGCTAAAATGATAACGGCTATGGTTATTTGTATTGCGGCACTGGCAGGGCTGTTCGTTTTTATCGGGCTTTATATGGACAAGTCCGAGGAAGTCAGAAAGACTTACATTGCTAAGTATATGGAAAATCTGTCTGCCGCCTCTGAGGAGATAGACACTTATCTTGAAAGCGGCAAGGATCTTCCAACGAGATATAACATGATACTTTCGGATATGGGTGCGGCAAGGTCGCTGGTGTTTCTTATCGACGATTACACTGATGAGCAGAAGGCTATAAATGAGCTTCATTACTGTTTTGTGAAGTATCCCGAACAAATGCAGGGCAAGCTTGAGGACGTAAAAAAAGCACTTGACCATATCACCGAAAATCTTGACAAAGGCTATAGGGAAGTCAACGAGATAGTTGATTCGGTTGATAGAATGGGAAATTAATGCAAGGAGGACAATAACGTGAGCAGTAAAGGGCAGCTTAAAAGAGAAATAAAGAAATGCAGACTTACTATCGAGGAGATAGAGCGTAAGAGATCACGTTCACAATCAGCACTCGTTCAGGCAATTCTTTTGCAGGAAGAGCCTAACGAAATGGACGTTGAGTGGTTCAACAAATACACAGGCGAGATAACCGCTTGCAGAAATCACATGATAGAATTGCAAAAAGAGCTTGACTCGATGAAATAATGGAGGTCGCCAAAGTGGCTGAGCGTAAAGTGATAGAGAAAGCAGACAGCGAGGAAGAAAAGAAGAAACGCAAACTGCTTATTATAAAAATAATACCAGTTGCAGTGCTGGCATTTATACTTATTGCGGTCAGCTTGGCTTGGTTTACCCTTGATAAAGCACTTGACCTTGACTCCTTCGGCATGAAAAGCGTAGATTCGCCATTTGAACTAAAAACAGTAGGCAGTGCCAATGTGCTTAAAGCTGAGATACTTGACAGCAATGACTACTCTAAAGTGTCTGATGGGAGCAACATCACTTCTGACGAAAGCAACAAGATCTACTGGCTTCTTGATGAAGAAAGCGGTATGACGAATGGTATTAATCCTGGTAGTCATGGAAAGCTTACTTTTTATGTTGTCCCGAACCAGTCGGGGGATCTGGAGATCAAGTTTAAGTTGGGGATAACGGGATATGCAGAGAATAAAAATGGCGACAGCGTTTCATACGAAAAGGTAACTGATGGAAATGTTACAAGCTTTTTGAATGGACACATCATGTTTTTTGAGAAATATGATGAAAGCACTCACACATATTCCGATTTTCTTAGTGATGAAACATTCACAAGGACGTTTAAAGATTGTAAAGTAGACGTTCCGCAGGAAGTGAACGTATATTGGGTGTGGCCGAACACTCTTGGTCAGATACTAATGAAAAGCACAGATGAAAATCTGACAGAGAAAAACGTGCTTTTTGGTGATAACAGTGAAGAGCGTTTGGGTTTTGCAAAATATATAAATGGTAATATAAGCTTGTTCTTGTCAGATGATGCTGATAAAGATCAGAATAAAACGGTTATTGAGAATATACTTAAAGGTGAAAAATACAGCACAGCACAGTTATCATCACTAAGCTCCATGTATAATGACGCTGACGAAAAGATAGGTACAAAGGTGCAATATATCCTTGTTGAACTAAACGTATAGATAAGAATATTGACTTTGCACGGAGGCAGTTGAAAGTGAAAGCTAATAGAAATCAGAAAATTAATAGAATATGCCACAAGCTTTACAGCAAGTATCGCAAGAATGTTATTTCTTTAGTTACCGCCGCCGTATTGCTTGTTACAAGTATGCCTCTTGCAGACATTTCAGGTGTTGTGTCTAAAATGGTGTCAACTGTCACCAATGTGATCTCAGCTATGGCGGCAGATACATATACTGACATAACTAACGATATCAAAAATGGCGTTTTTACTATACAGAATGCAGACGATTTTAAAAAGCTTCTTAATGCAGATCCTGCTGTTTATCAGAATATCACTGTATTGTTTTCAAACAACCAATCTCAGTTTAAGGCTTCTGATTTTACAGGAATAGAAAAAGGACTTGGTAATGAAAATTATCCTTTCATGGGAACAGTCAAAGCAAATGAGGGTTCAGCTATTAATCTTCCTATTAATTTTGCTCTGTTTGAATATCTTAGTGACAGTGCAAATTTAGATACTATTATTTTTGCTAGACCGGAAGATAAAAATTCAGCTTTGCTTGCTGAGAATGTTATACACGGTGATGTGGCTTCAGCTAATAAGTGGAAAATAAAAGCTGATCCTGTAGATGATTCAGGTGCTACAATTTATAAATCTTTCACGTCTGTTATAGGCAATATGAAAAATGGAGCAAAGGTCGATCTGGACATCGCTCTAAGTAATAATGTCAAGGCGGAAGTATCAGGCGGTGATAATGCCGGTCTTGCCTGCGGCACTATGGACGAGAACGCAAGCCTTGCTGTAAGCCTGTCAAGCGGTTTGCTTGACATTTCAGACAAATCGAACGCAGGTGCATTTGTTGGAAAAATGAGTGCTGGTGCGACACTGAACATTGACAAGTGCGACACCTTGACAGATGTAAATGTGTCCGCAAACAACGCAGGCGGACTTGTGGGCAGTGCAGAAAATTCAGAAATAAATGTTGGCGGAAATGTCAACATTAACATGACCGGAAGCGTTACAGGCTCTGTAACTGCGGGCGGTCTTTTCGGCTCTTATACATATAGTAAAGCCAACGAAAAGATATTTGATATTTCAAAATTCAGCGGCATGAAAATGGCACTTGCTTGTTCATCAGGAGATACCGCTGACAGTGCGGCTGTTGGTTCTGTTTTTGGACTGCTTACAAATGGGACGGAGAGTGCAAAAATTAGTATCACTGGCACTGCTAATGATACTATTACTTCAAACTTCAAGGGTACTGTCAGGGCAGGCTTTTATGGTGGTATTGTCGGAAGATATTCTGCCAATTCTCTTAAATCTGAACTAGCACTAAGTGATATCACTGTAAATGTGACCGGTTCATGCAATGCCCTTGATTTTGGCGGGCTTATTGGTAAGATAGGTGATAACAGCAGGGCTTATGTAAGCGTCAAGAATACCACTATAAGTATTAAAAATTCCACATCATCACAAAATAATTATGGCGGACTTGTGGGCTATGCAGATCAGGCTTTTATAGATGTTGGCGGCAAAGTCAAAGTTACTGCAAATAATGTTTCTGCAAACCAGAGCGTAGGTGGCATTGTTGGCAAATTTAATAAAAATGGCGTTGTAAGGCTTGGCGGTAAAACAGACCTTTCAGGCTTTTATCCTAAAGACCCTAACAAAAACGGATGTCAGATAGTAGGAAATAGAGGCAATGCTTTGATCTATAGTTTAAGCGGCTGGTCATTTACAAGGACATCTTCAAAAGTCATAGACGATATGGATTGGGGCGGAGTGCTTCGACTTAACAATTCCGATCTGCTTGAGAGTGCTGACGGTGTTCTGTCTTTTGATGGATCAGGGCATACTGTTACAATAAATGGATTTACTAATAATAATATAACCATAAGCAATAGGGCAGATTTTGCCCGTGCGGCTTTGATAATGCAGCATGATAGCAATGATTTTGTTAAGTATAGCGAAAATTCTATAGATAAAACAGCAATACTTAAGGCGAATTTTACTCTTAGTGCAGATGTTGATATAAGCGACACAGGTCTAACCGGCTTTATGCGTGATAATGGTGAGAATACTTTCACAGGCACGCTTACTGGCAATAGTCATAAACTTACCGTGACAGTGGGAACAGAAAATGATAAGATAGTTTTCCATACTCATAATGGACTTTTTGCAAAGACAAGCGGTGCAAAAATAAGCAATATAATGTTTGTTTCAAACTTCAATATTGTTGGCGATAATGTTTCTGGCGGTGATGCTTGTTATATTGGTTCTGTATCTGCATACAACAGCGGAGCTTTGACTATTGACAAAGTGACCGCCAATATGACCGCATCTCCAAGTGGTGCGTATACGAATTTTGTCGGAGGTCTGGTTGGATATGTTGCTGACGCCACAAGCGAAGTTTCATTCACTAATTCTGCTGTAACAGCAAATCTTACATACGATAATAGCACAACAAAGGTAGATTGTACTTGTCTTGGCGGAGTTATCGGAATGGTAGGAGCTGTTAAATCAAAGCCTACAACCGGTATTAAATTTGATAATGTCATTGTTGGCGGAAGTATAACTGATAAACACACAGGTCCTAAATCAGGCAGTGCTAATGCCAGGGTTGGTGGACTTATTGCCGAGATAGGTTCGACTATATCATCATCTCCTAATATTGTGAAAATACAAAGTGTTAGTGTAAATACTCTTAATATAAAAACTTCCACTAAAATCAGCGGAAGCACAAGCGGTGGGTTTATTGGTCACAATTGGTATAATGTTGAAGTTACGCTAGATAAAATAACTGTATCTAATTCTAGTATAACATCCGATAGTAATGAGATAGGCGGTCTTGTACTTTCCACAACAGGTTATTGGAGCATAAAAAAGGTTAGCTTTGACAGTGTGACAGTAACAGCAAACAACTGTAAAAATTTCGGCATGCTCGCCTCGACATTATTGGGAAGAAATTATGATCCATATACATTTAATTATTCTGATGGATCAGGTTCATATTATGGTACATGTGCCCTTAATGCAACTTATTTTGAACTCACTGATCCTAATGGATATGAGATCTCATCAAATACTAAGATAAATATAAGTAAAAAATATTTGTATTTTGATGAGATAGCTCGTTGTAGTATTTATGCTTCAAATAGTCCTGTTTGCAATCGTCAAGCCATAATTTCAATTCCTGCTGTTAATGATAAAAATGAACGTTTGCTCTATATGGACGGTGAACACTGCAATACCTATCAAAATCAAACAAAAAATAATGGTGAGAAATGGAAAGATAATCCTTGCGCAAGATATTATTACAACCTTGATGTATATAAAAATGGTAAAGCCTCCACAGGCGGAGCTAAAGCTACTGTATGGAGTGCAAGAGTTTTTGCGGCGTCAAACATAAAAAATTATATTTGTGATCAAGACCCTGGTTTCCCTAAAGATGAAACAATAGATCTGCGTGGATATTCTTACTATCCTGTTGATATGGATTCAAAAGATGCTACTATCAGTTCAAACTCAACCATTACTTTTTATAATAAGGAATTTAATGAGTCTGAAAACGTATCAAGCAGTAATAGTGACAATTATGCCCGTACAACTGACGGCATGGATGGAACAAACTTAAATAATGCACATAATCAACATTACATGATGCAATCTGGACTTTTCAGAAATGAAAATGGAGCTGTTACCATAAGTGGTAAACTGACCTTTAAGGGAAATATCGGTAAAGTGAATGGTGGTTCAGGTGCATTGGTTTGCGGCTCGGTTGCTGACGACACCAATACTACAAAAAAATCTGTCAAAATTACCGGCAGTATCGTTCTTGATGATCTGTATGTGAATGATACTTCTTTAAGTTTAAATGGTGAAAATTCTTATGCCCCTTTGCTTATAAATAAGATAGGCAACATGACAGAGATCACTATACAGAATGTGTCACAGAAAAAGCACAGTATGACTACTGATAAATATAACAAAGGCGGTCAGAAATACGCCGCAACAAGCCTTATAGGCAATGTAGGAAGCGAAAATGGTCAAAATATATCTCTGACTTTCTCAAATATCAAGCTTGACGCAAGTAATGAAAATTCAATTTTCAAAAATGCTACTTTGCTTGAAAGCTTTCAGCATTCTGACGGTGCAGGCTCTTCTGCAATATACAACTATAAATGGGACGACGATTGGGGTACAGACTCAGCTGGCAATATTAAGCATAATGTAACCTACGGAAAAGAAGTGTCTGACACCATTAAGAATGTTGACAATGACGGAAAGAGCAGGCAGAATAAATATCATGGTGATTGGAGTAGGGATGACAGGTATACTTCCCCTGACAAAAATAACGCAAAAGAGGAATATAGCTTTACAAGTTACAAGCCATATGTTGCTAAATCGTATGATAAGACCAAAAACTATGATGAGATAGACGTAAACCTTGAGCGACCATATCTTGACAAGGGTTGCGGAACATACTCTGATCCATATATCCTTGACGCTTCCACACTTGCAGAGGTCGCACGAGTTATCAGTACAGCCGCACCTACAAATGGCTGGGAAGTAAACTATAATGCAAACGCTTCTGCCGATAAGGCGACTGTTGATACTAATAGTGCTTTTTGCAAAGGCAACAAGCATGAAACCTATACTTATGATGGTGCAGGCAATTTTGTAAGCGGAACGAAAAAAGTTTCAGTTTCAAAAGATAACATGATCAAATATCTTTGCGAGGCTTATTACAAGATAAATGATGATATAGTTCTCGGCAGTTCTTTTGCAGGTCTTGGCGGAACATCAAACAGTTACGTTTTCAGGGGCGTTATTGTTGGACAGAAGAAATCCGACGGAACATATCCAACTATAACCAATAAATCTGCAAGCCCTCTCATTAGGTTCAGCAGCGGAAGTGTTGTAAAAAATATCAATATAGTATATGCTAATAATGTAACGCTTTCAAAAAACAATAATAATAAATTAAACTATAGTACCGGAAAGACAGAGTATTACGGCGGTGTTATGGGCGTTGTGTTTGGCGGAGATAATATCATTGATAATGTCAAGGTAACAAATCCTAATATAACATTTGCAAATAACGATAACAGCAAACAACATCTCATTACTGCAGGCGGATATGTTGGCGCTATCGTTTACGGCGGCGTTATTTTCAGAAATATGGACAACGTTGCCCAATATAGTGCGCTTACAACCAACAATACTGAGGCAGTGGGCGAAAACGCAGCTACCAACCTCTTTATCAATCCATATATAGGCAGAGTTGTAAACGGCTTTGCTATTGAAGAGGGAACAAAGTTCGGTAAGTCAACTAACCTTGACAATGGCAGGAAAAATTATCTCATCACGCAGTTTAAGAGCGAGCTTAATGATGCTGAGAAATTAAATGTTATTGCCGGCACGACAAATACTATTGAAGTGCCTAATGCACAGGCATTGTTTATGCTGTCTGTCATATCACAGTCCGGTATGGGATATACAGATAAATATAAAAACACTTGCGGCTATGGTCACTATACTTTCACTCGAAATGCAGACTATTCAAAAGTTGGCACAGCTACATTGACTTCTGATGATAAAGATTACAAAACTGCGATCTCAGATTATCAAAGACTTGAATCAAACAATGGCAAAGTATTTGAAAATAAAGTGTCTGTAATGCTAAAAAAATATACAAAGCCAAGTGGAAATCTTTATGAAGCAAAATGGGCACACGATCAAAGTAAGAAATTTACTGTTAAGCTCACAGGAAATGAAACCTATGACCTCACCGACACAGGTTTTCGTGGAATAAATCAGTTGTTTGATGCAGCAGATAGTAACCTGGGCGGCATTGACTGTGGATATACTTTGTCTTTGACAGCTATCCAGGGAAATGATCAGACTATAAAGCTCGATACAGATATAAAAGCCTATGCTGTGAAAATAACAGATAACAAGGGCGGTAACACTGTTGAGTTTGAAAATGTGGATAACTATAAGTATCGTACCGCATTCGACAAAGTGAAAGGAGTTGGGCTGATAAACTGTTCAACGTATGCTCTGACTGTAGATAGTCTTAATCTTTCCGGCAAGATCAGCGTTAAGACGTATAACAACGACGGAAAATCGTATGTTAATGAAGACCTTTCTACAGGTGGTATTGTTGGCGGAGTACAGGGTCAATGCAAGTTTAGCGGAATAACCTTGAATGATCTTGAGGTATCTGGCGCATATACTGTGGGAGGACTTATAGGAAAGTCAACAAATAATATCAATATAAGTGGCGTTAAGTCTGAAAACAGCGGCATATATGTGTTTGGCGGATTTGAAACAGGCGGTCTTGTGGGAAATTCTCAGAAAGGCAGCGAATTTAATGTTAAGGATTCCAAGATAACAATTAATAAAGTTGAATTTGCTAATCTTGATAAAGGCACAGGTACTTGGTTTGGCGTAGGCGGGATCGTAGGCTCTGCAAATATCAAAACGACAATAAGCAATGTTCGGCTTACACCTTATAATAAAGACAGCTTTATCGGCTCAAAAAAAGACAATAAACCCCTTGCTACCCAGACAATGAACGAGGGCGGTCTTATAGGATTGTCCAACGAAGTATGCACAATAAAAAACACAAGCGTCAGCGTCGATGTTTATGGAAGTAATGCCGGCGGATTCGTTGGAATAAACAAAAAACAGTTGTCTGTCAATGAGAACTGTTATTATGGTGGAACGTCTGACACATCAGCTTGCGGTGTCTATGGTTATGCAAGCTCAGGCGGAATGGTCGGCACACAGAATGAGGCTGTGAACATATCAAAGTCTGCTGTAAAAAATGCAGCGATAGGTATACCAGCTGCTAAAAATGATAATGTAGGTATCGGAGGTTATGTTGGCATAAAAGCTAACGGTGATCTGAAGATAACTGATTGTGAAGTCAATAATGTTAAGCTGTCAGCAGAAGATAAGTCCAATGGCGCAGGTGCAGGCGGTGTGATCGGTCATAATGACGGCGGCAACACTTATGCTTATGATATTCTCATAAATAAATTAAGCTATATAAAAGGCAACAACAGTGTGTCTGTTTCTAACCTGATAGGTTGGAACAAATATAAAAATCTATCATCTAAATTTATTGGAGTATCGGTAAATAACACAGATTGTTTACCTGATATACAGTATAATGCTTCACAGATACCTGTCGGCTTTACCGCTGTTCACTCCGACTACAAAGGTACTCAGGATAATACCCAAAATATCGGCGAGGGAAGCGGCACGCACGTTGATATCAATTCACCTTATGTCAACATAAATCCAAGCAAAACCGTTGGTGATAAAATTTTCACAGGCGATCTTGTTGGCGGAAATATGCAGACTATCATCAGTGACGCTGCTTCTTATACGAATGGCATAAAGACAAAATCCTATGGCATAAACAGTACCATAAAGACATATGCAGAGGATCTGGGTAATTCAAAGCTTACAACATTCAAGCAGGCCTCTGAGCTTGATGTTCAGGAGCTGAATGATCTTCCTGTTCTGCTTATTGATGATAACTCATCGTTAAATATCACACAAATGCTCGCAAAGTATATCTCAGTTCTGACAAATCATGATGTTTTAGACAGCAGTTCAAATAAGCTGAAAACAACAGATCTTATGAATGTAAGCACAGCGACTTATGTGTATGATAACGATGTTTTGAAAAAATCAGACAAAAGCACTCTTACGTTTAACAGCAAGACAGGATATTTCAAGGTCACAGACGGTCAGTACGATAACGACGGCACAAACAGATTTACTGTCATTACTCTCGATTATACCGACCCAACGGGAAGTGGTAAAACTGCTCTTAGACTTCATATTCCTGTTTTTGTAAGAAAGGTGCTTGATTTCAGCTTCCAGTCTTATGTTATCTCAGGCACAGACTATAACCATTCTCACTATACGGATAAAACAAAGCTTGCTTTTGAGAGCTTTGATGCACCTGTTACTACTTATTTTAAATATTCCTATTACAAATCCGCTAACGAATGGGAAAAAATGCTCAATAACGGTGACAGCCTGCTTTGGAGCTTTGATAAAAAGCTTTATCTTATTGGTGATAATGCCGCTGACAGTGGCGTGCTTACCGATGATACAAAGCTAACTCTTGTTGATGCAAATAACAATGACAAGACTTATCATTCTACCGCAAGTGATGCTAAGTTTAATAAAACAACCGGTGAGCTTGACTTGACAAATATAAGTGGCTTTAAACCGGTCACAATGAATGATGTACTGTTAAGATATGCGTCGGTAACAGCTAAACAATCATCTGACGGAACACTTGTTGAGGCTGCTGATGAAGCTACAGCTACTGTTAAAACAAGCGACGGCAAGTATTATAGACCTGCCGGCGATGGTGAAACAGGCACTTATAAGATAATTGTTTCAGCGAACAGTGATACACCGAAAAATGCTAATGACGAAATGATAATAAGCGAGAACTATTATCTCACTATCAATATTCCGGAAACGGGAAGCTCGAAAAAAGTCATCAAGAACTTTGTGAATTATTATAGCGGTAATAAGCCAAGAAAGCTCAATGGCAATATTCCTACAAACCTTGTCCAAGTGACAAATAATGACACTGGTGCATATGTTATTGCAAACTTTTTTACACAGCTAGTAAGTGTGACGGCTCATGACCCAGAGGAGATAACAGCGTCAAATAACTTTATCCATGCCACAATGACTTCAAAGATAAGCATCGATCAGAGCCTTAGAGATACATTTAATGGCTATAAAAGTGACGATTTCAATATGTATCAGGCGTTTAAATTCTCTATGAAGAGCTTTGATGAAAACGATGCGGTAGCTAATGCAAAGATCATTGCAGGAACTTCGGTGAATGTTGATTACAGCATTTTAAACAGTTCAGACACAGAGTTATCAAACGCAAAAATAAGCAAGACGGAAACGCTTTCAGAAGCTAAAGACAGCTATATGCTGATGTATCCCGATTCGGTCTACGATTATATCAATAGTGACACAAATGGCTCTATAACTGTCAAGGCTGATATCAGCTTAACTTACGGTACTGCGGGGATCATAGATCAGTTCCCTGAGCGTAAGGACGGGGATACAAAAATCGGTATAGGAGTAAATGCGGCGTCTTATGTTGCATATAGCCAGAACAATATTGAGAACAGCTCTATCTCTAAAAGTGGAGATATGCCTGCAAGACGCTACTATAGAAAGGCAATGACGGTGGCACAGCTAAACTATAACGTTGCAGAATCAACGGTTCTTGAATCGAAGGATTCACCATTTTCGCAGCTTGGTATCAATGCCAAAGATATGACTACAGAAGAAATGGCAATAACAGCAAATGCTATCTATGATCTGTCTGCTTTGAGTCGGTCAACAAGGGACAGCGGCAAAAAAATACAGTATACAATGAGGTTGTATGTTAAGGACAATAGCGGCGATTATAAGCAGACAAACGATATTAGCAAATATCTCAGTAGCTTTACTTTGGAAAACGCCACATCAAACAGCGGTCTGAATGGCAAGGAGTGCGTTTTTACCACTGACTATAATGGCGAAGAACAAAACACAGCCGTTACGAAATTTACAGTAAAAACAGGCAAGGCTTTTGAGGAGCAGGGACTTACCTATGCGAACTACAGAGTTGAGCTTACCGCAGTATTGCTTAATGACAACAACTCAGTTGTTAATGGAACTACCGCAAGCGACTATGTTGTTTACACAAACGCAAAAATAGAAACAGGCTTTATAAATTCATAATAAGCAGGCATTTTCAGGAGACAATTATGACAAAAAGCATTTTTGGAAAATTCAGAAAACTAGAAAAAAAGAAGAAGCTCCAGCTGGTCATAGCAGTATCTCTCTCGGCGGTACTGCTTGTGGCACTGCCTGTTTATGCGTGGTTTACTCACAAACGTTCCATTGCACTTACAACAAAAATAAATGCCCCTACTCAGCTTTATATCACATCAGGCAATAAAGAATCTGTGGCAAATCTTGAAATGGCAGATATTGACGTTGAGAACGGCAGATATAAAGACTTTGTTTTCGGCATAGGCGGGGCAGACGTGCAACAATATCAAATACAGCTTGCACATACAACGAATATCCCTTTTGAGTATGAGATATACCGTGCGAAAGACGTACCGGAAGCTGATAAAAATAATGATACTGTAGTTTATGTATCTGATGAAGAGAATAAAACGTTTTATTACAATATAGACGGCAGTAAGATCTCAGGAAGATATCTCAATCAGCAAGGCTCGGAGATCATTGCTGACAGCACACTTCACGAAAAGTCCTATGACAATTACAGCAATGTTCAGAAAAATGCCGAAGCACTTTATTGGCAGTCGGATACACTGACGGTAATTGACAATAAAGACCCGTTTTGCGATTATTTTATAATAAGAGTAAAATGGAATGAAAACGTCCAAAACAATAAAGAAACTGATATGGTCTACCTTACAGTTCAAAGAAAGTAATATATCACCAGACAGAAAGGAGGGCGGCAGCTATGAAAGGCAAATTTATGAAAAAGCTTAAAAGATCGTGGCTTGCAATATGGATAGCTTTTGCGGCGGCCGCACTCAGTACTGTTGGCGTTTTGGCGGCTTATACCAGCGTTTCAAGTGTAAAGCGAGTTGTATCCACACAAAAGGGAGCTGGTATGCTGTTTTCATCTAATTATCTTACAACAGATGAAAATGATCTTCCAAGGACGATAACTTTTAGCAGTATGGAAAACTCGCCTTGTGTGACAGTCAATGTATGCAACTATCCGCAAACAATGATAAAGCACAATGATAAGGATATCACATACACCATTACAGTTGAGCTTGTGGACAGCGACGGAAATGCCGTTACCGGAGAAGAAGCTGCAAAATACTCAGTTGAATATAACGGTGAAAATAAGACTTTTGGAAGCAATTCAAAAATTGTATTTTCTTCACTTGTGCTTAAATCAGATGATTTCAACAAGCATGAATTTGTGCTGACCTTTGATAAGTCGCAGCTCACAAAGTCTAATATATACATGAAAGTGACAGCCGCACCTACAGATCAGGCAGAGTTGAAACCGCTCTCCGCAAAGCTTGGCGTTATCTATATAAATGATAACACATCAGCAACATGGACAGGCACATTCATTGACAACGCCGCCTCGCCTAAAGATCTTGACGGCTTCAACTACCGCCTGTCAGGCAGTGGCGAGGGTACTGTCACCCTGACATGGAACACAAAATATGTTGATATCAGCACATGGTTTAAAAACACTTACAGCCTGAATGTTTCTACAGATGTAAATACAAAAATTGCCACTGCAACTATGAAAGTCGATTCTGCCGAGAAAAATCAATATGATATTCAGTTCTATCGAACGAACGGCATAAACGGTGCGGAGCAGTGGTCTGACGGTAATCATACCGATATTACGGTGAATGGAACGGGATTTGTATCAATGAGTTTCACTCAAAGCACAGCGACTGAAAATTAGAATATGTACAAAAAAACGGACTGCAAACAAAATGCAGTCCGTTTTCTTTTGTAGGGGCGAACAGTGTTCGCCCGTTATTATATCCGTGTAATGTTCAGTACGAAAGCTTAGAGTGCAGACTTCAAAGCCTCAGCAAGCTGAGCAGGACATGATGTGCCACGTCCGTTGCAGTCGATACCCTCAAGTCTGTCAATAACGTCTTGAACCTTCATGCCTTCAACAAGCTTTGATACACCCTGTGTGTTGCCGTTACAGCCGCCTGTGAAATGCACTTTCTTTACGATACCGTCCTCTACTTCGATATCTATTTTTCTTGAACATACTCCCTTTGGAGTGTAGCTTATAGTTGCCATTTGAAAAAGCCTCCTAAATTCTTGCTACGCCTGTTTCTCTTGCAGCCTTTGCCACAGCCTCAGCCACAGCGACCGGTACTGACCTGTCAAAAGAGTTCGGCAGAATAAATTCCGCATTGAGCTTGTCCTCAGGAACACAGCCTGCGATAGCCTTTGCGGCAGCCATTTTCATTTCCTCGTTGATGTCAGACGCCCTTACTGCAAGCGCACCCTTGAAAATTCCTGGGAAAGCGATAACGTTGTTTATCTGGTTAGGGAAGTCTGAACGTCCTGTGCCAACAATAAACGCACCTGCCGCCTTTGCTTCGTCAGGCATTATCTCAGGTGTCGGGTTAGCCATTGCGAAAAGTATAGGCTTATCGTTCATGGATCTGACCATTTCAGCGGTCACAAGTTTTGGCTTGGAAACGCCCACGAAAGCGTCTGCACCCTTGAGTGCGTCGGCAAGAGAGCCGTGGAGCTTGTTCTTGTTTGTGACCTTAGCCATTTCAGCGTGAGCCTCGTTAAGATAATTGTCGCCCTCGCAGATTATGCCCTCACGGTCTACCATGATAAGATTGCCGATACCAAGAGAAAGCAAAAGCTTTCCTATAGCACAGCCGGCTGCACCTGCGCCGTTTATAACAAGCGTGATATCCTCTATCTTCTTGTTTGCTACCTTGCAGGCGTTCATAAGTGCCGCACCGACAACGATAGCAGTTCCGTGCTGATCGTCATGGAAAACGGGGATATCAACTTTCTCTTTAAGCTTTGCTTCTATTTCAAAGCACCTTGGAGCGGCGATATCTTCAAGATTTATACCACCGAAGCTGTCTGATATCATAGCGATGGTGTTTACTATTTCGTCAACGTCATTGGACTTTATGCAAAGTGGGAAAGCGTCAACGTCTGCGAACTCCTTGAAAAGCGCACACTTGCCCTCCATAACAGGCATACCTGCCAGACCGCCAATATTTCCAAGACCAAGCACAGCAGAGCCGTCTGTGATAACAGCAACAAGGTTTGCACGTCTTGTAAGCTCATATGAAAGGTCGGGATCTTTCTGTATCTCAAGGCAAGGCTGAGCAACGCCCGGAGTATATGCGAGAGTAAGGTCTTTGGCATTGTTTACCTTTGCTCTCGAGCAGACCTCTATCTTGCCTTTCCATTCTCTGTGTTTCTGTAGTGATTCTTCCATTACGTTCATTTTATACAGTCCTCTCTATTTTACGCATTAAAGGAACATTACCGCATGATAATGTCCCTTTATTATACCATATTATTTCTCCGTTTTCACAGCCGCTTTGTTAGCTTTTTGTGAATTTATATGAATGAGCCTGAACAGCTTATCGAGATTTTCCTTATCAGTGGTCATGCTGCCGATATGCGTCATTGTTTCGTTATACAGACCGTGGAAGTCAGAGCCACCAGTCACTATCAGGTCATGTTCCTTTGCGATATCCACAAGCTTCTGCTGTTGAGTTGGAGTAGCAGAGTGATGATAAGCTTCAATTCCGTCAAGCTTGCCTGCCTTGATAAGTTCAAGAAGCAGCTCGGTGTTGTTGAACATAACAGGGTGTGCCATAACAGCAATGCCCTTTGCGGAGTGTATAAGATCAAGCACAAAGTTTACGTCAGGATATTCACGGGTCACAAGACATTCGCCGTTTGGATATGCAAAAAGCTTGTCGTTCACAGAGCCGTAAAGCTCTGTTGCATAGCCGTAATTTACCAATGCTCTCATGATATGCTGTTTAAAAATGCTCTTTGAGCTTTTTGTGTAGTGCAGTACAGCATCGGCAGGAATAGGATATCTTGCCATTACCTTTTCTATCATTTCCTTTGCACAGTCTTTTCTTATCTGGCATGACTTCAGGCAAAGACCTTCCAGCCTGTCAGGTTTCTGCGGTGCATAGCACAGAATGTGTACTTTTGAATTGCGCTTCTTGTCCCATGCGGAAAGCTCTACCGCAGGAATGACCTTGACCCCATAACGTTCGCCAAGTATTTGCGCTCTGTTTGATGATGAAAGAGTGTCATGGTCTGTTATCGCAAGAAAGTCAAGTCCCATTCTCTTTGCCTGAACAATGACCTCTTCTATACCAAGCGAGCCGTCAGACAGCGTTGTGTGACAATGCAGATCTCCTGTCATACCTTTGTTCCTCCAAATCTATAAAATATATCTGTCATTTTCTGTATATATAGTACAGCCGTTAAATTTGACTAAATGATTATAACATATTTTATATACATTTGCAAGCACTTTTGAACAATTTACACAAAATTTGCACGAAAATTATATTATTTTGTCGTATATGACAAATCCGCAGTGTCGAAATAGTGCGATTTAACGAAATATCAGAGCTTATATCCGAAGAATTTTTCACAAAACCATACGTCTTTAACCTGAAAGCTCTTGCCGTTCAGATATTCAAGTATACCTGCGTCAGTGGTGAATTTAAAGGTGAGCTTGTACGAATAAAGTGCCTGCGTTTTCACATTGTATGCACGGTTGACTTTATTTATTCCGTATTTGCCGTCACCGAGAAGTGGATAGCCAATGTGAGCAAGGTGCGCCCTTATCTGATGCGTCCTGCCTGTGATAAGGTCAACTTCAAGAAGTGCAAGGTCATCAGCCTTGTTTTCCGCAAGCACACGATAAGAGGTTATCATGGTGCGGCTGCCCTCAAATTTCTTGTCAGACACTCTGACAGTTTTTGTGGTTTCATCCTTCTGATGATAAGCCGTAAGCCGAGCAGACTTTTCCTTCGGTATGCCAACAGTCACGCAAAGATAAAGCTTTTCAAGTTCTCTGTCTTTAACTTTCTGATTAAGCACACGCAAACTTTCAGCATTTTTCGCACATATTACAATGCCCCCTGTGTTGCGGTCGATCCTGTTGCAAAGGGCAGGAGCAAAAGACAGCTCCTCCTCAGGACGATATTCACCCTTTTCATAAAGATAGTGCTGTATCCTGTTTATGAGCGTGTCCGCCGAACCGCTTTCGTCCTCATGTACCACAAGTCCGCACTTTTTGTCGCAAAGGATAATATTCTCATCCTCGTAAATAATATTCAAAGACGTTGGCGCACTGAGAAAAGCAGGTCTGTCAGCAACTTCGCCCTCGAAAAATTCGTCATTGATGTAAAGCTGCATAACGTCACCGCAAGCAAGCCGTGTGGATATCTCACAGCGTTTGCCGTTGACCTTGATACGCTTTAGGCGCAGATATTTGTACAGCAGATTTTTAGGCAGCTTCGGCACAGCCTTTGTTAGAAACTTGTCAACACGCTGACCTGCGTCATTCTGATTTATTATAAATTCTCTCATGCTATACCTCAGAGCTTCACACGAGCGGAGAATCCTCCGTCAATAAGCTCGTCAAGACCGGTGCTGTCAGCACCGCTTTCACGGAGAAGCAGAAGAATTTCTGACATATCGCAGGCTTTGCCTTTACGGCGAGATATCTCCTCTTCACATTTGATAGCATATTGTAAAGGCTTTTTGTCAGCAGGGAAGTTCACATCTGAGCCTTGAGCGATGAGCCATTTGATGAAATCAACACTTCGCTTGTCAGGCTTGAGAACACCATCCTGCTCCACGAGGTCTGCACTTTCGATCGCAGTGAGCAGGAAAGTAAGTCCGTTGCTGTCGGTGTCGTTGTAGTCCACATCATCAGAGATGAATAAGAATTTAAGCTCTTCCAGTTCACGCTTTGAGAGGGTATAGTTGTATTCGTCATATGATCTATTCATGTTACGTCCTCCTGAAATTATTACTATAGTGATATTATAACCTAAAGTGTGGGAGATTGCAAGAGGGGAGCGGTATTAAGTGGGGAGTGAGGAGTGAGGAGTGAGGAATGAGGAGTGAGAAATGAGGAATGAGCAAAGCTGACCAAAGTTGTGCCCCCTGCACCGAGCGTAGCGATTTTGTGGCATGACAAACTCTCCCGAATAATCTGTAGGGGCGAACACCGTTCGCCCGTGCTCAGGATTTGCTGTAAATTCAGAATTGTCGGGGAGAATTTTTTGCTGCCGAACCTTGTTGTTGCCGTGGGCTTATTACTTCGACGAGCGAACACCGTTCGCCCGTGCTCAGGATTTGCTGTAAATTCAGGATTGTCGGGGAGAATTTTTTGCTGCCGAACCTTGTTGTTACCGTGGGTTTGTTTCTTCGACGGGCGAACGGTGTTCGCCCCTACACATACATCGAGCTGATACCGCAGGTTGAGTAACAATACCAGTCCGAAAAATCGTACATATACGCAAATTCAAAAAATATTGATAAAAAAGCCTTTACAATTAAAAATAATTGTAATATAATAAGTAAAACAACTGTTCGATTGAGGAGGCATTTATGGATAAGTTTCAGCTTGTTTCAGATTATAAGCTATCGGGCGACCAGCCCGAAGCAGTGGACGCTTTAGTAAAGGGTATCGAAAGCGGCATGAGAGAGCAGACCCTTATGGGCGTTACAGGTTCAGGCAAGACCTTTACTATGGCAAACGTTATTGCTAGGATAAACCGTCCAACGCTGGTGCTTGCCCATAATAAGATACTTGCCGCTCAGCTTTGCTCTGAGTTCAAGGAGTTTTTTCCGAACAACGCCGTGGAATATTTTGTGTCCTACTATGACTATTATCAGCCTGAGGCCTATGTGCCAAGCAAGGACGTTTATATCGAAAAGGACAGCTCGGTGAATGATGAGATAGACAAGCTCAGACATTCCGCTACCTCCGCTATCGCTGAACGACGTGACGTTATCATCGTTGCCAGCGTTTCATGTATCTACTCCCTTGGTGACCCTGAGGAGTATAAGTCCATGGTGGTGTCTATCCGCCGTGGTATGGAGAAATCCCGTGACAGACTTATCGCTGACCTTGTGGGTATCCAGTATGAGCGAAACGACATAAATTTCGTGAGAAACAAGTTTCGTGTCAGGGGAGATGTGGTGGAGATATTTCCTGCAAATTCCACCGACACTGCCATAAGAGTGGAGTTCTTCGGAGATGAGATAGACCGTATCACTGAAATAAACGTGGTGACCGGTGAGGTGCTTTGTTCCCTTGCCCATGCGGCGATATTCCCTGCTTCTCATTATATTGTCAGCCGTGATAAAATGCACGACGCTATCGAAGAGATAAAGCAGGAGCTTGACGAGCGTATCAAGTATTTCAAAGACAACGATATGCTTATCGAGGCTCAGCGTATTGCACAGCGCACCAACTATGACATCGAGATGTTGGAGGAGATAGGCTTTTGCAGCGGTATCGAGAATTATTCCCGAGTGCTTGCAAGACGTCCCGCAGGCTCAACGCCATTCACTTTACTGGACTTTCTGCCTGAGGATTTTGTGCTTTTCGTGGACGAGTCACACGTTTCTCTGCCGCAGGTAAGAGGTATGTATGCAGGCGACAGGGCAAGAAAGCAGACCCTTGTTGACTACGGTTTCAGACTGCCGTCAGCAATGGATAACAGACCGCTGACCTTTGATGAGTTCTATTCTCATATCAATCAGGCGGTTTTCGTGTCAGCTACCCCTGGACCTATCGAGCAGGAAAAGTCACAGCAGATAGTGGAGCAGGTAATAAGACCGACAGGTCTGCTTGACCCTGAGATAATCGTCAAGCCGACTGAGGGTCAGATAGAGGATCTGCTCAGCGAGATAAATATGCGCACAGCTAAAAACCAGCGTGTGCTTGTTACTACTCTTACAAAGAAAATGGCTGAGGATCTGACAAACTATCTCAAGAGCTTTGATGTCAAGGTGAGATATATGCACCACGATATAGACACTATCGAGCGTATGGAGATAATCCGTGACCTGCGACTGGGCGAGTTCGATGTGCTTGTTGGTATCAACCTTTTGCGTGAGGGTCTTGACCTGCCTGAGGTAACTCTTGTGGCAATACTTGACGCTGATAAGGAGGGCTTCCTGCGTTCTGAAAGCGCACTTATACAGACCATAGGCAGAGCCGCACGAAATGCCGAGGGCAAGGTAATAATGTATGCCGACACCGTGACACGTTCAATGGAAAAGGCTATCACCGAAACGGAGCGACGTCGTGCAATACAGATGAAGTTCAACGAAGAACACGGCATAGTTCCGAAAACTATAGTCAAGGATATAAGAGATGTAATAGAAATATCCACCAAGGAAGAGGTGGAATACGAGGCAAGGCAGAAAACAAAGCTTTCAAAGGTGGAAACCGCAAAGCTCATAGAAAAGCTTACAAAGGAAATGAAAGAGGCGGCAAAGCTGCTTGAATTTGAGCACGCCGCATTCCTGCGTGATAAGATAGCGGAGTTAAAGGGTGAGAAGAAATGACAGAGCTTTATTTATCCGATTTGATGAAGCTTGGCGGTATCGACCCTGACGAAGCAGTGCTTATAAGGCACTCTGTCGGCGACATAGCATTTGCAAAATGCTATGAAAACGGCTCTGAGAGCATTGAACAGTATACACGCCTGCAAGCGGAGCATTTTTCTGACGGCTTTAAATATTGGCTGGTTTTCATTGGCGAAAAGGGCAGAGGTGCTAGATTTTTCGGGGCTTATACAGTAAAAGGCAAACACCCTGCCACGTCTGATAATATGTCCACAGGTTTTCCTGTGCCTGAGATGTTTGAAAGAAACGTTTATCAATATGACCTAGAAGCAAACGATTTTCTTTCGGATTATCAGGGAAGATTAGTCATAGATTGGGGCAACGCCGCAGTTGCATGGCACCAAAAAGCCACAAACCCTAAGAAAATAATAGCTGTGAACTCACAAGATTTTGTGGGCTATGATAACTTGATATTGAGCTTTGGACAGCTTAAAGATATTGTTGAAAAGTCTAATGTCTATGATAAATACATCTCAGCCCTGAGTGCTGTAAAAGCTGTTTATCTTATCGCTGACCGAAAAACAGGCAAGCAATATATAGGCTCTGCCACAGGTTCTGACGGACTTTTCGGCAGGTGGAAAGAGTATGTAAAAACTTTTCACGGCGGAAACAGCGGTATAAGAGATTATCTTGCGATATCATCAGATAGCTACAAAGATTTTCAGTTTTCCATTCTTCAGATATTTTCAATGAATGAGTCCAAAGAGAAAATACTGAATTGTGAAGCCTTGTGGAAAAATAAACTTCTGACCAAAGATTTTGGTCTAAATGACAATTAGTGAGAAAATGTAGGGGCGAACAGTGTTCGCCCGCCTGCATACCAATATGTGATTTTTCAATACCAAAAGGAGAGTAAAGTTAATAATGCCAATTAACGAGATAGTTATAAAAGGTGCAAGAGAGCATAATCTGAAAAATGTTGATGTTACCATACCGAGAGATAAGCTTGTTGTTATGACAGGTCTTTCGGGTTCGGGTAAATCTTCTCTTGCATTCGATACCATATACGCTGACGGACAAAGACGTTATGTTGAGTCGCTGTCCTCTTATGCGAGAATGTTTTTGGGTCAAATGGATAAGCCTGATGTTGACAGCATAGAGGGGCTTTCCCCTGCTATATCCATAGATCAAAAGACTACCTCCAAAAATCCACGTTCTACTGTGGGTACTGTCACAGAGATATACGACTATCTCAGACTGCTTTATGCCCGTATAGGCGTGCCTCACTGTCCTGTCTGCGGAAGAGAGATACGTCAGCAGACTGTTGACCAGATAGTTGATAAGATAATGGAGCTTGACGAAGGTACAAAAATTCAGCTTTTAGCACCTATCGTCAGAGGACGTAAGGGCGAGCATACAAAAGAGCTTGAACGTGCCAGAAAGTCGGGCTATGTGAGAGTGCGTATAGACGGCATAACCTATGACCTTTCGGAAGAGATAAAAATAGAAAAAAATAAAAAGCATACTATCGAGATAGTCGTTGACCGACTTGTTATCAAAGAGGGCATAAAGTCCCGTTTGACCGACAGTATCGAAACTGTTTCTTCGCTTACAGGGGGACTTGTGGGGGTTGACGTTATCGGCGGAGAGGAAATGCTTTTCTCCCAGAATTATGCCTGCCCTGAGCATGGCGTTTCTATTGACGAGCTGACACCGAGAATGTTCTCGTTCAACAATCCATTTGGAGCTTGCGAAAAGTGTACAGGTCTTGGCGTGTTCAAGAAGATAGACCCTGAGCTTATTATCCCTAACAAAGACCTTTCCATAAGGCAGGGTGCGATAAAAGCCAGTGGCTGGAACAGCCTTGAAGAAGGTTCTATCGCAATGATGTATTTCAACGCTATCTCAGAAACTTACGGCATATCCCTTGACGAGCCTGTGAAAAATCTCGACAAAGACGCTATAGACATTTTCCTTTACGGCACGCAGGGTCAGAAGCTTCATCTGAAGCGTGGCAACAAGTTCTATAAGGCTGACTATCAGGCTGAATTTGAGGGCGTTATACCGAACCTTGAAAGACGTTATAAAGAGTCGAACAGCGATTGGGCGAAGGCTGATATAGAAGCGTATATGAGCGATGAGAAGTGTCCTGCCTGTCACGGTGAAAGGCTGAAAAAAGAAAGCCTGAGCGTTACAGTTGGCGGAATAAATATCGCAGAGCTTTGTCACAAATCCGTTGCAAAAGCCCTTGAATTTTTTGAAAACCTTGAGATAAGCGACCGTGACAAGCTTATCGGTGAGCAGATAATAAAAGAGATAAGGTCACGCCTTGGCTTTCTCAAAAGCGTGGGACTGGAATATCTCACCCTGTCACGTTCCGCAGGCACTCTCTCAGGCGGCGAGAGCCAGCGTATAAGGCTTGCAACGCAGATAGGCTCATCACTTGTGGGCGTGCTGTATATCCTTGACGAGCCGTCTATCGGTCTGCATCAGCGTGACAATGACAAGCTTATTGCCACGCTGAAAAGACTTCGTGACCTTGGCAACACCCTCATAGTGGTAGAGCATGACGAGGACACAATGCGTGCGGCAGATTTCGTGGTTGACGTTGGACCGGGAGCAGGCATTCACGGCGGCGAGATAGTCTGCGCAGGAACTGTTGACGATATAATGAAGTGCAAGCGTTCTATCACAGGACAGTATCTCAGCGGTGCAAAGAAAATACCAGTCCCTGAAACACGCAGACAGGGCAACGGCAAGTATCTGAAAGTTATCGGTGCAACACAGAACAATCTGAAAAACATAGATGTTGAGATACCTCTCGGCACTTTCACCTGCGTAACAGGTGTGTCAGGCTCGGGCAAATCATCACTTGTGAACGAGATAATCTATAAGGAGCTTGCAGGCAGATTAAATCGTGCGAAAATACGCTCTGGAGCATTCAAGAAAATGCAGGGGATAGAGCATCTTGATAAGGTAATAGATATTGACCAGTCGCCAATAGGCAGAACCCCAAGGTCTAATCCTGCCACCTATACGGGAGTGTTCACCGATATCAGAGAGCTTTTCGCTCAGACCGCTGATGCAAAGATGAAGGGCTACGGCGCAGGACGTTTCTCATTCAACGTCAAAGGCGGAAGATGTGAAGCCTGCGAGGGCGACGGTATAATCAAAATAGAAATGCACTTTTTGCCTGATGTGTATGTGCCATGCGAGGTATGTGGCGGAATGAGATACAACCGTGAAACGCTGGAAGTTAGATATAAGGGCAAGAACATCTATGACGTGCTTGAAATGACAGTGGAAGAGGGCGTTGAGTTCTTTAGTGCCATTCCGAAGATAAGCCGCAAGCTTGAGACCCTTTATGAAGTTGGTCTTGGCTATGTGAAGATAGGGCAGGCGGCTACAACCCTTTCAGGCGGTGAAGCGCAGAGAGTAAAGCTTGCCACAGAGCTTTCAAAAAGAGCCACAGGCAGAACTATATATATCCTAGACGAGCCGACTACAGGACTTCATACTGCTGACGTGCATAAGCTTATAGAGGTATTGCAGAAGCTTGCAGACGGGGGAAATACAGTGCTTGTTATCGAGCATAATCTTGATGTAATAAAGACCGCAGACCATATCATAGACTTAGGTCCTGAGGGCGGAGACGGCGGCGGAACTATCGTTTGCACAGGAACTCCTGAGGAAATTGCGGCTTGCGACAGGTCTTATACGGGACAGTATTTGAAGAAGATGCTGTAGCTGTAACAAGTGAGGAGTGAGGAATTGGCATAGCTGACCCTTGCGGCTCTTCAGTACGAGGTAAATGTATGCACCGAGTTTATTCTGCTATGTAGTGCAGAGGGGTGCAGAAATGAAACTACCAAACAAAAAAATAATCAAAGCGGTGTCGAGAAATAAAACTCGCACCGCTTTTTTCTATAACTCAAACAAAGCACCAGCAAAGAGCGTAGCAATTTTGCGTCAAAAAAATAAATCGCCGCAGGCGATACATTCATTCCTCACTCCTCACTCCTCCCTCCTCATTCCTTACTCCTCACTCCTTACTCCTCACTCCTCATTCTTCGCTTGAAACATTATTTGAGCAAATACCGAATATAAATATCTCGGTGATGAACTTGTTTAAGCTAAAAATCAAAAATACGACTTATGGAATTTCATTCAGCTTTTTCTTTGTTATAGCCCTCGTAACGATATGCTCTGCGACCCAAACGGAAAAATTGCTCATGACCCTTGTGAGCTGCGCACTCCACGAACTGGGTCACCTCGTACTCATGACCGCTTTCGGAAGCTCACCGCAAGAAATTGTTGTCTACGGCGGCGGTATACGCATTACGCCCGACAGCCATCAGCTTGACCGCAGGCGTGAAACGGCAGTGCTGCTGGCAGGGGCAGGGGTGAATTTTCTGCTGGGCTTTGCGGCGTATCTCACAAACGGAAATTCTTTTTTCTGTCAGGTAAACTTTCTGCTTGGTGCGCTAAACCTACTGCCATTTCGCTATTTTGACGGCGGCAGGATACTCGCCTTGCTTGCCAATGGCAAAGTCTGCGAGTTTTTCAGAGCGGTGTTTATACTACTTTCAGCGGTGGCTATGATACATATGATACTCCACGGCACTGTGAGCGTTTCTTTTGCCGCAACTTTCTGTTTTATCGTCCTCTCCGAAGTCATATATTAACACTTTGCTTATTGCTTTTGTAATAAATTTTTGGTATAATCAAAATGTGTTGGCATTTGCACTTTTACTGTAGGGGCGAACAGTGTTCGCCCGTTTTACCTCACTTTGTGTATTGCTCTCGCTTTACTGGGTGCGGTGAGATAGTACAGACATTCAATATCGGAGGATAAAACTTTGGAAGAATTAAAAAAGAAAATAGAAAAGCTGCTGCTTAAAGTGCAGCGTCCGTCAAGGTATATCGGCGGCGAGGTGGGCAGCGTTGTAAAGGATAAGGATAAGGTGGACGTGCGGTTCGCTTTCTGTTTTCCTGATACCTATGAGGTGGGTATGTCGCATCTTGGCATGAAGATACTCTATGGTCTGAAAAATGCCCGTGAAAATTGGTGGTGCGAGCGTGTCTTTATGCCTGAAGAGGACTACAACAAGCTTATGCGTGAGAACGATATCCCCCTTTACGCACTGGAGAGCCTTGACCCTATAAAGGATTTCGACTTCATCGGCTTTACTCTCATGTATGAGCTTTCTTATAATAATGTATTGGAAATGCTCGACCTTGCAGGCGTGCCTGTGCTTGCAAAGGACAGAACTGAGCTTACGCCCCTTGTTATTGCAGGCGGTCCGTGTGCCTGCAACCCTGAGCCTATGGCTGACTTTTTCGACCTGTTCATTCTTGGCGAGGGTGAGGAAGTCAACGTGGAACTTCTTGAACTTTACGAGAGAATGAAGCCTTTGAAGCCTACTAAGCAAGAGTTTCTCAGAGAAGCCGCAAAGCTGGAGGGTGTTTATGTTCCGTCTTTCTATGACGTTGATTACAATGAGGACGGCACTGTGAAGTCTATCACGCCAAACGTTCCTGAGGCACCTGCCAGGGTCAAAAAGCGTGTTATAAAGGACTTTGATAAGGTATATTATCCAGAGGGCTTTGTTGTGCCGTTCACTCAGATAGTCCATGACAGAGCGGTGGTTGAGGTACTGAGAGGGTGCATAAGAGGCTGTCGATTCTGTCAGGCAGGCTTTATCTACCGCCCGTTCAGAGAGAAAAGCATCGACACCATAAAGAACGAAACTAAGTCCCTTTGTGAGCAGACAGGCTATGAGGAGGTGTCCTTGTCGTCTTTGTCTACGAGCGATTATACAGAGATAAACAAGCTTTTGGAAAATCTTGTGGAATACACTGACGGCGAGCAGATAAACCTTTCACTGCCTTCGCTGCGAATAGACAATTTCAGTGAAGAGCTTTTGGAGAAGATAAAGTCTGTAAGAAAAAGCGGTCTGACCTTTGCACCTGAGGCTGGCACACAACGGCTTCGTGACGTAATAAACAAGAATATCACCGAAGACGAGATAATGCGTACCTGTCGCACTGCCTTTGAGGGCGGTTACAGCACTGTAAAGCTTTATTTCATGCTTGGTCTGCCTGAGGAAACGCTGGAGGACGTTGAGGGTATCGCAAAGCTTGCTCAGAAAGTCCTTGACCTTTATTATGAAACACCAAAAGAAAAGCGTGGCAAGAGCGTGCAGATATCAGTTTCTACTGCCACATTCGTGCCAAAGCCTTTCACACCTTTCGAGTTTGAACCACAGGCAACTCCCGAGGAGATAAAAGAGAAACAGGAACACCTTTTCAAGAGTCTTACAAGCCGCAAGATACGCCTTAGCACTCACCAATCCTATACATCTATATTGGAAGCGGTTCTTGCAAGAGGTGACAGACGTCTTGGTAAGGCGATATACACCGCATGGAAAAAGGGTTGCTATCTTGACGGCTGGGACGAGCATTTCAAGGCTGACAAGTGGCAGGAAGCATTTGAGGAGTGTGGGCTTGATACAAGCTTCTATGCTCACCGCAGACGTTCTTATGACGAGACAGCGCCGTGGTCGCACCTTGATTATCTTGTGAGCCACGAGTTTTTCGTTAGTGAGAACAAGAAAGCACATCAGGCAGTGACTACACGAAACTGCAAAGAGGGCTGTTCAGGCTGTGGCATAAAATGCGAATACGGAGGTGTTTACTGTGGCAAACGCTGAGCCGAAGAATGTAAATCTCCGTTTGGAGAGATTTGAATACAGAGCGGTATTTTCCAAAACGGGCAGGGCAAAATACATTTCTCATCTTGACCTTATGAGAGCCTTTCAGCGAGTGTTCAAAAGGGCGCACCTGCCAATAAGGCATACTCAGGGTTTCAATCCCCATGTGTATATAATGTTCCCGCTTGCATTGCCCCTTGGCACTGACAGCAGGGTAGAGATAATGGACTTTGCTCTCACTGAGGATATCCCATACAACGAGGTTCTGGAGCGAATGAACGCACAAACGCCTGTTGGTCTGGAGATAGTGAGCGTTTCAAAGCCTGAACATAAGCACACCGACATTATAGCGGCGGAGTATGTGGCAAGGCTGAAAACAGATAAGAGCGTACATGAGGCGGCAAAGCTTTTCGGAGGTCATTGCGCGACGAAAAGGTTTCCTCAGTATTTATCTTGGATTACATGGAATAGAATATCAATCGGTTACTGCGATACAGCCTTGTTTTTTGATGCGAAGGGACTCACTCCGGGTTCCCTCCCCACCAGTCAAAATTGTTGCGGGAGGGGGTTCGGGGAGGGGGCTTTTTATAAAAAGCCCCTCCCCCGTGCCTTTCTCCAATATTCCAAACCGCAGGGACGGCCCTGCGGCTGCTTACGAACCGGGGACGGCCTCGACAACATGGCGAGGTAATGTATGCACTGGTTTCTGCTTGTTTTGGCCGGATTGCTCGAGGTAGGCTGGGCCATCGGCTTAAAGAGTTCCCACGGGTTCACGCGGTTCTGGCCTTCGGTGGCGACGCTTGTCCTCATGGCCCTGAGCTTTTTCCTGCTGGCCTCGGCCCTGAAACACCTTCCCATCGGCACCGCCTACGCGGTCTGGACGGGCATCGGGGCTGTGGGCACGGCGCTGCTCGGCATCGCACCGCTGACCAGGCCAAGATGGGCTATGTCGGCGCCTTCACCTACGCCGAAGTG
>ERZ772886.649-NODE-649-length-34463-cov-5.221547_pt1 | contig 34463 bp, 38 predicted proteins | sample MGYA00512128_ERZ772886 | MGnify/ENA primary metagenome ERZ772886 (study PRJEB29015, sample SAMEA2737698) | human gut metagenome | biome: human gut; feature: human-associated habitat; material: faeces | place: China | collected 2012 ... | reverse complement strand
AAGACATATATTTATCTTAACGGAAAGAAGATGAATTCCGTTATGATCAAAAAGGATGGATATTATACCATTGATGTGAAAACTGAAGATCTTGCAGGAAATCAAAATAGGTGCAGCAGAAAATTTACTGTCAATCAAAAAGGCATACAGATTCATTTTCTGCAGGAGAATTTAAAGGAAAAACAGATATCAACAAAAAATCTGAAGCCAGGATTTCGCATTGAAAGTCTGGAACCAGTGCAGGTAATGGCATTTCTTGTGAATGGGCAAAAAAAGGAATATCAATGGAAAGAAGATAAAGTTTATATAAAAGATCCTATCACAGAAAATGGGAAATGCAGTGTCAGTCTGCATGTAAAAGACAGTGCCGGAAATGAAAAAACAAGTGAAGAAATACAGTTTTTTTATGACACACAAAAACCGGTGATCAAAATAGAAGGGCTTGATCAGAAATCTGAATGTGAATATGGAAAACAGATCAGCATTCTTCTGGAAAATAAAACAGCGGCGCGGGTGGAGCGCCTTGCGGATGGTGCGGCGAATACTCTTCATCAGGAGCAAAACACGGGAGACCTTGAGACCGCCGCCCGTGCTGCCTGCGCTGGCACCGATGAACATGAGCGAAAGCAGGATTGCTTTGGAAAACGCCGGCCACTGCTCGAAATCGACCGTGCCGTAGCCCGTTGTGGTCATGATGCTGACGACCTGAAACGCCGCGTGGTGCACGGACTCGTAGATCGTATTGTACATGCGGCTGATATTGATGGCGATAAGGATGATGGAGCTTGCGGCGATGCCGAAATACAGGCGAAGCTCCTCGTTTTTGAACACCGCTTTGAACTTGCGGAGCAAGAGCATGTAATAAAGGCTGAAGTTCACGCCGAAGAGGAACATGAACACGGTGACGACGGTTTGCAGGAAGCAGCTGTACCCGCCCATGCTGCTGTTTTTAATGGCAAAGCCGCCGGTGCCGGCCGTGCCGAACGCGATGCAGAAGCTGTCGAACACGGGCATGCCGCCGAGCAGAAGACACACAATGCACAGCGCGGTAAGCAAAATGTAGATTCCGTATAAAATCATAGCGGTTTGGCGCAGGTGCGGCGTTAATTTATCGACGCTCGGTCCGGGGCTTTCCGCACGCATGAGGTAGATGCCGGTGCCGCCGTTTTTGCGCGCGCCGGGCACGACTGCCAAGAGGAACACGAGCACGCCCATACCGCCGAGCCAATGGCTGAAGCTGCGCCAGAAAAGGTTGCAGCGCGAGAGCGCTTCTACATCCGTCAGGATAGACGCGCCGGTCGTTGTAAAGCCGGAGACCATCTCAAAAAACGCATCGACGTAGCTCGGGATCTGGCCGCTTAAAAAGAACGGCAGCGCGCCGAACGCGGACATGAAAATCCACGAAAGACCCGTTGCGGCAAAGCCCTCCTGCGCGGAGAACATGCGGTTGCCGCCGCGGCTGAACAGCAAAAGCGCGCTGCCGACGAGCAGAATGAGACACAGCGACTCGATGTAGGCGAGTATATTTCTCGGCTCGTGATCGATGACGGCGATGAGCAGCGGGAAAAGCTGAAAAATGCCCGTAATGAGCAAAATCAAGCCGACGGTGCGGCTGATACTTTTAACATTCATTGTGCAGCCGCTCCTTTACACAAAAATGTCGTTGAACTGCAAAACCGGCTGCTCGCGCGTGGTAACGACGATAACGGTATCGCCGAGCTGATAGTACGATTCGCCGTCCGGAATGACCGTGTTGCCGTGGTGTGTGATGCAGGAGATCAGAATATTTTTCTTTAAGCGCAGGCGCAGGTTTTTCAGCGGCTCGCCGATATACTTCGACTGCTTATTGACGATGAACTCCAGCGCTTCGGCACGGCCGTCTGCAATGCGGTGCAGCGTAACGGCGGCACCCGTTTGGTGCTGCATGGCGCGCACATACTGCACGATGTTCGCGCTGCACAGCTCCTTCGGGCTGACGACGCTGCCGATGGGGAGCGTTTCCACCATGCCGGTCGTCATGATGCGATTGACTTTTGTGACAATGTGCGGCACGCCCTTTGCGTTGCCGACCATGGAGGTGATGATGTTCTGCTCATCGATGCCGGTGAGCGTGACAAGAGCGTCCGTTTCGTTGAGACCCTCCGCCTCCAGAATTTCCTGATTGGCGCCGTCTGCGCAGATGATCGCCGCCTCCGGCAGCATCTGTGCGAGCTGTTCACTGCGCTGGGGGTTGTTTTCGATGATCTTGACATGGACGTCCGCGCCGATGAGCATTTGCGCGAGGTAATAGCTGACGCGGCCGCCGCCGATGAGCATGGCGTGGCGGATCTTTTTCTGCGTGATGCCGAGGCGCTTCATGAGGTAGGAAAGCACCGTGACCGGCGCGGTGACGTAGATGTGGTCGCCGCGGCGCAGCATGGTATCGCCGGACGGAATGAGTGCGTGGCCGTCACGGATGACGGCGCAGACGAGCACCTTGCAGCCCAGCACGTGCGGCAGGTGATTTAAAATGACGTTTTCGAGCGGGCTGCGCTCCAAAACGCGCAGCTCGACAATCTCTACACGGCCTTTTGCGAATGTTTCGCGCTTTAAGAAGCCCGGTAATTGCAGAAGACGGAAAATCTCCTTTGCCGCCTCGCGCTCCGGGTTGATGATGAGCGAAAGGCCGAACTCGCCGCGCATCATGTAGAGCTGTTCTCTGTATTCAGGGCTGCGCACACGCGCGATGGTGTGCAGCGTGGGGTTCATTTTTCTTGCTGTAAGACAGCACAGCAGGTTGATTTCATCGGCGCTTGTGGCGGCGATGAGCACTTCTGCCTGCTGTACCTTTGCTTCGTTCAGCGTGGCCATGGTGGCGCAGTTGCCCACCACGGTCATGACGTCGAACTGCTGCATATCCCGTTCCAAAACCGCCCGATTGGAATCGATGGTCACAAGGTCGTGACCCTCCTGTGAGAGCAGACGCGTAAGCGCAAGACCCACTTTTCCGTCACCGGCAATAATGATCCTCATTTCTTTTTCCTTTCTCGAACCGCTTTCGGTATATCCCGAACCGAAAACTTCCTAAACACGTAATACTCCGCCCGGGACGACACGTTTCCCCTTTGTATCGCCATGGGCATACATGGGTAGTATACACCCAAAGCGGTATATTGTATAGTGGCATTTTGTCCGTTTTTGCGGGGCGGCTTTCGGCGAGTTTGTAGAAGAAAGTCTGCGGGAAGATGAAATCCACGTAAAAGCGCAGCCGGTGTATTAAATACACGGCTGCGCTTTTTACTATCGGTAATATTTTTTGTCCGGGCGTGTGAGGGGGCGCTCGTAACGGTAAAAAAGATGCGGGGCTTCGCCGCATTGCACGACGCGAGATGTGCCGTCGCGCGTAAAGCCGGTGGCTTCAAAGAATTCGCAGGCGCGGCGGTTTCCGGCGGGCAGCCAGACCTTGCAGATCTTAAAGCCGCTGATGTAGAGGATGGCGAGGGCGTCCTCTACAAAAGCGCGACCAATACCGCTGTGCTGCGCTTTCGGAAGGACACACAGCGAGAAAATTTCCGCGCAGTAGGGGGTGTCGGCATCACGGCAGGCGTAACGGCAGCAAAAGCCGACGACTTCGCCGTTTTGCTCTGCGGCCATGATGTACTCGAACCCGATCTTTTTATCTTCGAGCAGTTTATTCGGGTCAAAAAGCGCCGGAATATCTTCGGTCAGCGTTGTGCGCGCGATGTGTTTAAAGACGGGCAGGTCTTCCCAATCGGCGGGACGGAGCGTAAAGCTTTGCATAAAATCACCTCGGCTTGACTACGAACGAGGCCGACGGATTTTACGGCTTCTCCCCCATAAATCTTTGCGGCAGCGCACCGAAATTTACGGTTTGCACGGCGGCGATGATCTCCTCTTTCCGTGATAAAAGGCTTGCGTCATCTATGCGCACGTCGTTTAAATCGTACGGGCCGTTGCGGAAGTGGCCGACGACCGCGCCTTGGAACACGCCGTCGATGAGAAGATATTGCAGTGGGTCACAGTCATACGGCAAACCCTCTGTGAGGGATTTTGCAAGCGATTTTAACGCCGGCTCGAACGCTTTATAGAGCGGGTCATTGCGGTGGAGCGCATAGACGCTGTGAAATTCGGGCGCGGTGTAGGTTTTGAGCGTTTCTGCGTCTTCTTTTAGGAGATAGCCGCCGTCGGACTCGACCAAAACGTCTTCGGACACGAGCCCGGCTATCGCGAGCTTGATCTCTTTTTCGGGCAATTTGTAAAACGATTTCGCCATGGCGGGCGTGAACCACACAAAGCGGTGCGCAAAACGGCGGAGGACGATTTTGAGGGCTTCCGTTTTGGTATAGCGGTCGAGGCTAAAATCGGAAAAAAATTCGCCGAAGCGATACCAGCCGCGATCCCACTCGCCGTCGTACTGGTCTTCGTAGATGAGAAATGCCTCCTGCAAGCGGTGCAGGGCGGGCGTGATCTCCTTGACGAGCAGTCCGCTTTCCTCTTTCAGCTGCCCGATGGTGTACGGGCCGGACATTTCGATGCGCTCTAACAGCATTTGCTGCGTCATCGTCGCGTTTTTGAGCGGCTTGCGGTACAGCGCTGCGAAAAGCTCGAGGTCTTCGGGCAAGATCCAGCCGAGGTTGCCGCCCGCAAAGCGCCCTTTGATGAGTTCACGGCGAAGCTGGCGGCTTTTATTATAGGCGAGGTCGTCGAAATCCGCGCGGAACGAAAGCGTGGGCGGTTGCCCAAAGCCGTTCCAGTAGACGTTCTGCCCGGGCTGAAGATCGCGGTACAACGCGTCGTATTCGGTTTCATTCGCCGGGGTGAGGAGATGCTGGCGCTCCATGCGCAGGGCGCGTATTTTTTCATCGTACATTACGGTTTTCCTTTCGTTTCCGCGCGCCATATTCGGCACTGTTCCACGCGTGCGCCGTGCGGCGTATCGCCCTGCTCGGGATCGCATGTATAGCTCCATAACAACTCACAGGGCAGTTCCGGACATTCTCCGCAGTGGTAAAAGCCTTTTTCCTGACAGCACTGCGCCACAGGGCAGGCTCCGTGGAACGGGTGTCCGTTTGTCTCTATACAGCCGCCGCACCCGCAGGGCTCTTTATACGTACAGGTCGTGCAATGCAGTCCGCATCTTGAATCGATCATGTGTGTTCCTCCTAAATTATGATATTCAGATCGTAACACACAGAATATGACAGCGGGGTGTCATGTTTTATAGCGCTTTTTCATTTTTTTGATCGCAGAACGCATTTTCTTTACCATTTCGGGCGGGGCTGTCACCTGCACGTCGACGCCGAAGCTCAAAAGCCAACGCAGGGCGTCCTCCGGGGTAGAAAATCCCCATTCGGTGTAGAGCTTGCCGTCTTCCCGCGTGATGAACGACGCGGGGCCGTATTCTTCCACAAGGCGGTATTTTACGGCGGGCTCGTAAACGGCCGTGACAATGTAATCATCCGTCATGCTTTCGGTGCGGCTGCGGTTCGGCTCTTTTTCAGGCGGGACTTCACGCGGGGTGAAAAATTCATCGGTCACGTTTAAATTCCACAGGCGGCGGAGCTTATAGAGGCGGAAATCCTCGCGTGCGGGGCAAAAGCCGAAAACGTACCAGTCCCCCCAGCGGAACACGACGCGATAGGGCTCGACAAGCTTATCCGCCTCCCCTTTGGCGTAATAATAGTGAAACACGATGCGGCGCGTCTCTTTTACGGCGCGGCGGATCGTCTCGATCTTCTCCGCCAAGTCGTTTTTGTAGAACGACGCGAGATCGATCTCCATGTCCCGCGGTATATCGGTATCTGCGCCGAGCTTTGCGGCGAGCAGGTCGGATGCAGGGGCTTTGGAAACGCTGTCGAGCGAGCGCAGCCCTGTGAGGACGGCGGAAAGCTCCTGCCGCGTGAGCACGGCGGCATCGAGCGAAAAGCCTTCCATGATGGAAATACCGCCGCCCGCGCCCTGTTTGGTAAGGAGCGGGATGCCGGCTTTGCAGATGTCTTCGATATCACGGTTGATGGTGCGGCGCGACACGCCGAATTTTTCCGCGAGATACGGCGCGGTAACAGTGCCTTTTTGCTGAATGGTCGTAATGATGCCGATGAGGCGGTCGGTTTTCAAATTGAAGCCCCCTTTTATCCACAGTATAGCACACCTATGTGGAAAACAAAACGAAAAACTTGCAATGCAAACGAAAATGTGGTATAGTACCTTAGAAATCAACAGGAACACGCCGTCTGCCACCGGGTAGGCGGAAGAACGTGCCCACAGAAAACCGATAGGTCTGCGCTTTTAAAGTGCTCAGCAGGTTTTCTGCGGGCACGTTTTGTTTTGGAGGGACTATGCGCAAATATCTTCGTTTTGTTTCCCAGAGCGTTTTGGGCATGCTGGGGCTTTCCGTCTACATTTTGGCGGACACATTTTTCATTGCAAATTACATCGGTGCGGACGGATTGGCGTCTTTAAATCTCGCGCTGCCGATCTACGGTATCATCAACGGCACGGGGCTGCTCATCGGCATTGGCGGCGGTGTGCGGTACACGCTGCGGCACACGCGCGGCGACGAAAACGCAGACAGCGTATTTACGGCAAGCTTACTGATGGGCGCTGTTTTGTCGTTTGTTTATGTGCTGTGCGGCGTGTTCGGGGCGGAGCATCTGGCAAGATTGCTTGGTGCTTCCGGCACGGTTTTACAGCCGACAACCGTCTATTTGAAGGTTTGCTGCCTGTTTTCGCCGTTTTTTATTTTGAATAACATCTTAACGGCGTTCACGCGCAACGACGATGCGCCCGGGCGCGCGATGGCGGCGATGCTGACGGGCTCTTTTGCGAATATTGTGATGGATTGGTACATGGTGTGCGTCTTGAACGCCGGTATGTTGGGTGCGGTGCTTGCGACCGGTATGTCGCCGATTTTCGGCGTAGCGATCTGCCTGACGCGAAAGCGCGGGTATCACATCGGGAAGCACCGTATTTTTGAGGAAATTCCGAAAATTTCTGCGGCGGGTTTTTCCGCGTTCATCGGAGAGTTTTCTTCGACGGTCGTTATTTTGATATTTAACTATCTGCTATTATCACTTGCGGGCAGCACGGGCGTTGCGGCTTACGGCATCATTGCAAACGTGGCGCTTGTGGCAACGGCGGTGTTGACCGGCGCGGCGCAAGGCGTGCAGCCGCTGATCAGCATTGCGTTTGCGGAACAGGACCGCAGAACGCTTACAAAGCAGACGCGGCGCGGCGTTGTGACGGCGGTTTTACTGGGCGCGCTGTTTACCGTGGGCGCTTTGCTCTTCCCGCAGCAGGTGACGGCGGTATTCAGCAAGGGCAGCGCGGAGCTGACGGCGCTTGCCGTGCCGGGCCTGATGCTGTACTTCTTAAACTATCTTGTGAGCGGCGTGAATCTGCTGCTTATCGCGCGGTTTGCGGCGGCGGAGCGCAGCCGGGACGCGGCTGTTTTATCTCTTTTGCGCGGCGTGATCTTGGTTGTGCCTTGTGCGGCGGTGCTCGCAAAAGCATTCGGCATTACAGGCTTGTGGCTTGCCGTGCCGACGGCAGAGGTGCTTTCTCTGCTTTGCGGGCTTTATCTTTTATACCGCGAAAAGAAAAGCGAAAAAACAGCTTTGCAGGCGGCATAAAACGCGGTATAATCTTTTAAAAGACGACGATTTTGGACAAAAGGAGACCGACATGCACATTCCGAAAAGCGACACGCAGCACACCGAAATTCTGACATTTGAAGAAGCGCAGAAGCACCGCGAAGAAAGCGCCGTTTACGACCGCGAAAAATGGCTTTATATCCCGGATTTTTACTCCGAATACCGTTACATACTGGGTACCTCCGGCAAAAAGCCGCTCATTACCATCGGCATCAACCCCTCGACGGCGGAGCCGGATAACCTCGACAACACACTGAAATCCGTAGAGCGCATTGCTCTTTTTAACGGGTTTGACTCGTTTATCATGTTCAACGTCTACGCACAGCGTGCGACGAACCCCGACCACATGGATAAGGCGTTTAACCATGCGCTGCACGAGGAAAACATGAACGCGTTCCGCTGGGTGCTTTCGCGCAGCGGCGAAGAGCCCGGCATTTGGGCGGCATGGGGCACGATTGTGGAAAAGCGCGATTATCTCAAAACCTGCCTTGCGGACATGACGGCCATCGGCGACGCATTCCATGCAAAGTGGTATCAGGCAGGCAAGCCCTCTAAAAAGGGACACCCGCACCACCCGCTGTATTTGCGAAAGGACTCGAAATTGGAGGACTTTGACATGGCGGCATATTTGAAGGCGCTTTAAAAAACTTGAAAATTTAATTTTGACTATAAAAAACGCTCCTCACGGTTCGTAGATCAGGTGGAAGCCGAAAACGGCAAGCCTAAACGAACTTTGAAGGAGCTTTTTTTATGAAAACTTTTATCCCGCACGTGTATTTTTCCGCACCCGAAGACACCGTAGGCGACCTTGTGAACCAGATCCGCCGCGAGAGCGAGATCCCCGGCACGGCAGAACCGAAGCCGGAAATGAAGGACAGCGGCAAGAAATCTATTATCCCGAAGACGGTGGTCTCTGCGCCCGAAAAGGACACCGTGGGCGACCTCATCGAGCAACTGCACAAGGAACCTGAGGCGATCCCGGAAGAGAAGCCCGAGGAAAAAACAGAACAGCCGGAAAAGACCGAGAGCAAAAAATCCATCATTCCGAAGACGGTCGTTTCCGCTGCGAAAAGCGAGCTTGACCGCGTTTATGACCTGCTGACAAGCGGCGAAGACCTGCAGATGAACCCGGACGGCACGCTGAGCCCCGCCTCTGCCCCGAAAAAGCGCGCAAGGCCCGCGCCGGGCAGCGAGCCGAAAGCGCCGGTGAAGACGAAAAAGGAGATCATTCCGCACACGGTGGTCTCCGCGCCCGAAAAGGACACCGTGGGCGACCTTATCGAGCAGCTGCACAAGGAGCCTGAGCCGCTTCCGGAAGAACAGCCCGAGGAAAAGGCAGAAACGCCGAAGAAGACCGACGGCAAGAAAACCATTATTCCGAAGACGATCGTTTCCGCGCCCGTGCAGCAGTGGTACAAGACCAACAAGGCGCTTTATAACGCTGAGATCGCCGCCATGCGCAAGGAATTCAACGACCCGAACATGCAGCCGCATTTTATGTCGGACGGCCGCATGTACTGGCTTGTGAAGACCCGCCCGAACCTCGGCCGCGGCTTTAACACCATGACATACACAATGAAGCTCGTCTACGACCCCGACCACCCGAAGGTGCGCTATTCTTCCTCCGTGAAGCCGTATCTTGTTTCGCCGACGCTCGGCGAATTGCAGAAAATCGTCAACATGCTGCCGCACATTCCGCTGGACGCGGACGGCAAAAAACTCATCCCGCACACGCTGACGGACAACCGCGGCGAGCGCTATATTTGCTCCAGCGACGTGGCGGACGTACATGCAGAGGACACCTGCACCACGAGCGCCGTGACCTCCTTCCGCTTTGCCTACCGCTGGCTGATGGTGTTTGAGCTTGCCATCCGCAAGCCGGAAGCATGGAAGGATTTCCAGGCGCATGGGAAGATTTAACGGAGGCTTTTTTATGAAACTCTTTTCGACCCCGCCGGTGCTTTCCGGCAAGAAAAACAAGAAGCGCAAAAAGCTTTTGAAGGCGCAGCGCAAGGCATTAAAGCGCGCCGACCACCCGTTTGAGTCCGACAAAGCTGCCGACTGCCGCGGCGTAGTGCTTTCAAACCGCGCGTATCTCTCTGTTCTGAGCGAGGTGTATTCCCGCGACCCGTTGGAGACGGGCGGCATTTTCTTCGGCAACGTGAAAAACGGCGTGTGGTATGTGGCGGAAGCGAGTGACCCCGGCGTTTACACGCTGCACACGCACGCTCACCACGAGATGGACAATAACTACCACAACCACATTTACCCGGTGCTTTCACGCTTATATCAGCACGGGCTGTGCCTTTTGGGGCTTTGGCACCGCCACCCCGGCTCGCTCAACACGTTTTCAAGCGACGACGACCGCACAAATCACAGCTTTGCCGAGGTCATCGGAAACGGTGCGGTTTCGATGCTCGTCAATCTCGACCCCACTGCGCGCCTGACATGCTATTACCTCAGTAAAAACGGCGAATATCGCACCGTGCCGGTCATGGTCGGCGACAAATACTTTGCGGGTACCGGCTTTTTGGAGCTGACGACACCCGAGGCGCTTTTAAAGAACAAAGACCGCCTGCAAGCTGAAATTTTTGACCCCGAGGAGGCTTAACTGTGGAAAAAACCATCATCACACGCCGTGAGCTCATCAGACAAATTCCGGCTGACCTATCCGAACACGACAGAACCGTGTCACTTTTAAACGCACTTTCCGAGCGCCTGCCGGAAAATACGGAAAAAGAGGACGTTGACTTACAATCCGGCGACTTTGACGAAGCGTTTCGTTTGCTAAACGCGTTTGACCCGCGCACGTACGGCACCGTGCAGCTCGGCGAGAGCCTGCGCGAGGAGCAGACGGATACGGCAAAGGAGCACGTGGGCGTGCTGGGACTTTCCGACACGGCTTTGCCCGGCAATGATTATGTGGGTGAAGTGACCGGTGCGGGCAGCGCAGACACCGGCTACTACTACCTTTTGGCTACCGATGAGACCTATGCCGATACGTTCAAAAATCCCGACCACACCACCCGCGGTTTGATCGTATCGGGTACTGCATACACGGCACTTTTGAGTGAAAACGTGGTGCTGACGGGCTACGATTACTTTGGCACCTATAAGGACGGCGGCTGGCTTTTCAACCGTTGCGACGAAGCGAAAAGCACGCTGACGGTGGACAGCTTTACGCTCATCCACGACCTTTTCAGTCGCAACACGGGCCTGTTTGAATCTGCCGAGATGCTGAAAAAGTTCGCCGTCATCATCGGCTGCGGCTCTGTGGGCGCACGCGCCGCTTTGGAACTGGCCCGCGCCGGTGTGGGCAAATTTCTGCTTATTGACGACGACATTTTAAAGCCGCACAACATCTGCCGCCACACGCACGGTATGCGCGACCTCGGCCGCTTTAAGGCTGACCTTCTGCGCGAGGATATTCTGAACATTGACCCCGCAGCCGAAGTGACGGCTTTCCGCGGCAAGCTGGAAAACGTGCCGCTTTCTCTCTTTGAAAATCTCGGAAAGAACGGCATTGTCTTTGCGACGGCGGATGACAGAAGCGCGAATGCGCTTGCAAATGCGCTCTCCAACACACTCGGCGTGCCGTTTATCGCCGTAGGCTGCTGGGCGCGCGCCCACGCGGGCGAGGTGTTCTACCACATCCCAAACCGCGGCATGAAAAGCTACGGCGAGACCTTCTCCGCGCTTTTAAAGGACGCCCCGGCGCGCGACACGCACGGCGATTATTTTGGCGAAGCAGATGCCCGCGAACGCCTTCATTTTGAGCCAGGCACCTCTACGGACATCGGCTTTGTGACACTGATCGGCGTGAAATTCGCGCTTGACCTTTTGAACCTTGAAAGCGAAGCCTATACCCCCCGCGTTTTGAACGACTACACGCCGTACACGCTCATCTGCAACACAAACCGCCCGGAGATTGGCGGCGAAAACGCGAAGATCTTCCCGTACCCGCTGTACATCAGCCGCTCCATTCGCCCGGCGGGTGAAGCATGACGGACACAGACGCGCTCACGGCTTACCTGCGGCAGCTTGAGCGCATAAAGGACGACTGGGACGACCGCAAATACGCGGAGATCGAAAAAGACTGTCTTTTGCCGCTTTGGCAGCTCTGCCGCCGTATGCAGGAGACCGAGCAGGACATTTACGCGTTCATCTTCGGCACAGAGCACGAACTTGCACACATAGACACCGACATTTATTCTTGAAAGAAGGCATCGTTATGGCAAACGGAAGCGTTGTGGTACACGACATTGATTCCCTTGAAAAATTCGGCATGGAGCTTGCGGCGCGCAGCGCGGAGCTGGAATCGCTTTATAATGCGCTTACGGTGAGCTGCGCGGCACAGGAAACAAACTGGCACGACCCGCAGTACGACCTCTTGCACGAGCGCGTAGAGCTGTACGCCGGTGAAGCCCGCGCACAGCTGCTTGCGCTGAACGACGCGGTGCAGTATATTTCCGTGCTGGCCGCAAAGCTGCGCGCTTTGTGATATGAGCGACGTAAATGTATTGCTCTGCGCGGTGGATAGCGTCATGAATGCGCTTGCGGCCTTTGACCGCGACCGCGCCGATGTGACCGCCCGCGTTTCGTTTGTGCTGGGCTCCGTGTTGGCACGCGTGGCGCTGGAAACCGAGCAGTGCCGCCGTGCGCTTGCAGACGCAGAAGCTACTTCCTATACGGACGAAGAAACCGGCAATACGGCAGAAAACCCGGAGACCGCCCGCCTGCGCGCCAGACTGGACGCCTTGGAGGCCCTGAACGAGCGCTGCATTTTAGCCGGCGGTGCGCTTTCCGCCGCATGGGCACAGGAAAGCCGTCAATCCGAAACGCACGTAAGCGATGCTCTGCACCGCTGCGGCGTTTATCTGAAAAAGCTGAACCGCATTGCACTTTCACCCGACCCCGGCAGCATAACGATTTCAAACCACGGTAACGCGCCTGTTTTCGTCTGCATTGTGGACAGCGCACTGTACCCCGAAACCGCCGAGCACATCCGCGTGGCGCAGGACATCGGCTTTCCGGATATACTGACGCTGGACCGCGGCGGCGCGGCAGAGCGCAGAAAGGCCTCCCTTGCGCCGATCAAGGCGAGCCGCATCTGGGACCGCGACGAATACCCCTGCGCGTGCTTTAAAGAGGGCGGCGCAGGTGCGCACGTGATGTACGTTGCGAGCACGGATAACCGCGGCGCAGGCTCTTACATGGGCTGGCAGATGCGCGGCCTGCCCGACGGCGCAAAAGTGCGCGTGCGCGTGATATAAGGAGAAAACTATGACCCCGAACACTAAGATTTTCACAGACCTTTTAAGAGAAAGCCGCGCATTTCTTACCGTTTCGGCAGCGGAATACGGCGCGGGCCATAACGCCGCAGAAGTGTTTCGCATTCTGCCGGATTCCATGCTCGGCGTCCTTGTTTGCCACTGCGAAACGGTCTCCTGTGCGGGCGGCCTGCTGCACCTTTACGGCGGGGAGCAGCTTTTCGTCCGCAATACAAAAGACAACAAGCCGTTTTCTGAGTTGCTTTTCCTCGGCGACCTTGCAGACGGCGGCCTTTTCGCCGTCTCCCGCATCGATACTGCGATTGCAAAGCGCGGCGAGATGCTGTTTCTCTCCCCGGGCGCGCTGAACTTTGAGCCTATGGGGATTGACACGGCGGAGTTCATCCGCTGGGCGCTCGAAAGCCGCGAAGAGACGCTGAAAGGCGTTTGGCTGACAGGAGAGATTTTATCGCCCCGCGCGCTCAAAAAGCACATCACCGCAAAGCTTGACCTTTTAGACCGCCTTGACATGCTGAAAACGGAGGGAGACGCATGAAATTCTTTCCAAAATCCGCAGATGGGTTCCTTTCTGCCATGATGATGGCGGAAAACGCGCTTCTGCGTGATTTTTCACTGAGCTGCCCTGCTTCGCTTTTTGGTGCAGAGCCCATGGAAAGCGCCAAAAAAGCCGTGAAAAGCTGCATGACGCTTTCATCGTTTCCGTGTGCGCAAATGCTGAAAACAAACACGCGCTACGTGCACGACTTTGCAAAGCGAATGCTGACCGTGACGGTTAACGCGCGGTACATGAGCACCGGCAAAGAGGTGAACGACCTGCGGTGCGTTGCGGCGGATATTGCGGAAAGCATAAAGCGCGGTCTGCCGGAAAGCACCGACTTTTTTCAGGTGATTGCGGCTTATCAAAGCTGGCTGAAACGCTTTTTCGTCTACAAAAAGACCGGTGCTACGCGCGACCACGCCGCTGTGGGGCTCTTGCAGACGCGGCAGGGCGTGTGCCAGGCAATTGCCGCGCTTTCCATGGTGATTTTGCCGCACCTTGGCATTTTGGCGCGGTACGTTTGCGGCGAAGGCTACTCCGGTACAGATTGGGGTCCGCACGCGTGGAACGCGGTATGGGCGCCGAACGGCGCATGGCACCAGGTCGATTTCACATTCGGCCTGCACCGCAAAACGACGCCGAACACGTTTACGCCGCAGGACGACCTTTCCTTTCGCGAGCTGCACCGCTGGGACGAAGTAGCGCAAAGCCCCGCGCTGTTTCAAAACGTGCAGACCCTCGAAAACCGCCTGCAAGCTAAGACCGTTTTGCTGTTCGCGAACAACCCGTTCAAGGCCGAGATCGGCGGCGTCCCGATGCTGTTTGACGAACCTGTGCTGCAAAACGGCTGCGTGCGCCTTTTGCCGCTCCTCACCCTGCTCGGCGGCGGGTGCGAGCTGCTCGAAGACACGCTGCACATTGTGCTCGGCGGAAAAACGCACCGCATTCCGTGCGGCACGCCGATTTCAAACGGCTTTGTGCCGATAAACGAGGTCTTAGCGCAAAGCGGCTTTTGCACCGCAGAACAGCGCGGCGGGGTGGTTGTGGTGAAGCTTAAACCATGACCGCCTATTTTTTCAGTAACAAAAAGATTCCCACGCATGCGTTTTAAAAAGGAACTCCCCGCGATGATGCAGAGAGTTCCTTTTTTTCACACCAGTTTTTCCAGCAGTGCGATTTTCTCCGCGTCTTTTTTGCCGCGGGTGTTCACGCGGTAGCCGTCTTTTGCGGAGGCTTTGTAGACGGCGAGGTACTGTTTTACGGAGAGCAGACGGTACTTTGTACCGCTTTCCGTGCGCGTTTCGATCTCAGAAATCGGAACTCCGGCGAAGGTCTCGAGCTCCTCTAACGCGGCAAAGGAGCAGTGCACGCCACGTTTTTCAAACGTGTGCTCGTGCGCGTCAATCAGGCGCCAATCCTCCGCTTGCAGCAGGGTTTGAAACGCGCTCCACTGCTCGGAAAGCCACGTTTCCGGAAGCAGGACGTCGATGTCATCGGCGAAAATCGCCTCGCCTGTGCGGCGCCACAGCCCGAGCGAGCCGTACAAAAGCGGCATTACCCCGCGGCGGTTCAGCGTGCGTGCGATTTTCAAAAACAGCTTCCATTTTTCTTCATTCATTTTGGACACCCCTTATGTTTTCGTCTGCCCGCCGGAAAACAAAAAATCTTCCGGCACGAGCAGCATAAGCCCCCGAACGCGCGGTTCGGCAGCTTTGCCATTCATGCGGAAGATTTCGCATCCGTCATTATTTTTCGGTTGATCCGGCAGACGCGCGCGAATGGTCGAATTGCGTGTCTGCGCGTTTACTGTACCATACCGCGCCGGGTTTGTCAACGCGTTTTTGCACGCGTCGACACTTGACATTTTCTCCCCCTCTGGGGTATAATACGTTTTATGGGACACGCCCGCTTTTAAAACGGAACACCGAGGTGTAGCGCAGATGGTAGCGCGCTTGGTTTGGGACCAAGATGCCGCAGGTTCGAATCCTGTCACCTCGACCACGAAATGCGGTAGTCCATGATACAATGGGCTACCGTATTTTTTTATTTTTCTGTCGAAGAAGTCCTTATATCAAGCAGTTTTCCGAGTATGGGGGTGCAAAAGTCCTCAATGCTCGGTTTTTCCTATTTTACCGAAGGTGCGCTGCTGATTTTTGCTTTGCACCCCCTTATGGAAAAAATCAAAAAGTAGATAGATTTATCAAAAGGTTGCAGAGAAAAATCAAATTGTTCCTTGACATTTATTTGCTACGCTTTTTCTCTTCCCCAGGGAGTGTCAATGTTCCTGCTGATTTCGATACAATAGGAAAAGCCTTCTCCGGGGTCAAAACCGCCGAAAAAGGCATAAAATAAGGGCTTTCGAGGTCAAATGCTGATTTCGAAAGCCCTTGTTTTCTTTGTTCTGCTGCGGATTTTTCATCCAAAGGAAAGACGGTGCTGTGAAATGTAGCCCTTGCGGTGTAATGAATTTGGAATAATTAAAATGTGTGGCAAAATTAAATGGTGATAATCTAAGCTGATCCCGCTTTCAATTTACAACAAGTCTCCCATGCGATGAACTCCGATAGAGTAAAAACAAATATCAATTAATATCAGTAAATATCGCAAAAGGACTTGAATAGCAGTCGGCTTTGTGATAAAATTAATATGTGTTTTTGTACCCACATAGCATTCGCGAGGTGACTACTATGAATAAAAAAGCAGACGACAACTATATCAGCCTTGAAGACGCGGCTGAATACTTGAACATCAAGCCGGTAACTCTACGGAAGTGGATCAAACAAAAGACAGACCTTCCGGCACATCAGATTGGGCGCTTATGGAAGTTCAAACGCTCCGAACTGGACGCATGGGTGAACAGTGGAAAAAGTGCCACGAAATAAAATCTGCGATGGAAAGGGCTGTTTAAGATGGCTGAAACAACATTATATAACCAGGATTGCATAGCTGCAATGCAGCAAATCGGTGCGGAATCTATCGACCTGATTGTCACCGATCCTCCGTACAATCTTGGTAACTTTATGAAAAAAAGAGATACAAACCTTAAGAAGATGAGGGACAACTTTTTTGGCTCCGCTGGATGGGATGACATGGAGTTTGATGAGTGGTCAAAGTCTATGGATGATTTTTTCAAAGCATCTGCCCGCGTAATGAAAAAAGGCGGCACCATGATTATGTTCATGGCAATCATCAAGGTTGAAACTATAATACAGCTTGCGGAGAAGCATGGCTTTTACTACAAAACTACAGGTATATGGCATAAAACGAATCCAATGCCAAGAAATATGAATTTGCACTTTGTGAATTCCACAGAAGCATGGGTTTACTTTACCTACAAAAAGAGAACAGGCACATTTAATAACGGTGGTGCTATGTTCCATGATTTTGTTGAAACTTCAGTGACTCCCAATGGGGAAAGAAAGTACGGTAAACATCCCACGCAAAAGCCGGAGGGTCTTATTCAACACTTCGTTGAGATACTCTCCAATCCGAAGGATACCGTGCTTGATCCATTTATGGGAAGCGGTACAACTGGAGTGGTCGCTAAAAGAACTGACCGCGATTTTATAGGAATTGAACTGGACGAGGAATACTTTAGAATTGCCCAGGAAAGAATTCAGGAGGCGTGACGATGAAACCAAAGGTAATAGACTTATTTGCCGGGGTTGGAGGTTTGTCACTTGGATTTGAAAACAGCGGCTTTGCGGTAGTTCTTGCGAACGAATATGATCCCTCGATTGCTGCGGCATATGAGGAAAATCATAAGGGAACGAAAATGATCTGCGGCGATATCACATCACTTGATCTGCAGAAGACATTTTCCGATTATGCGGGGAAAGTTGATGTGATAATTGGTGGACCTCCCTGCCAGGGATTCTCTCAAAAAGGACAGAGAAAGACTATTCATGACGAGAGAAATTTTTTATTCAAATACTATGTAAAGGTTGTGGAACTTGTACGACCACGCTACTTTGTGATGGAGAATGTTCCTAACCTGTTGACAGCCGAAGGTGGCTACTTCCGAAAAGAAATTGAAGACCTGTTCAATTCGATGGGTTATCAATTAAAAATGGGAGTGCTAAACGCATCGGATTATGGTGTGCCGCAAAACAGACGGAGGGCAGTCATAATTGGTAAACGTGGCGGTGAAGCCCCTGATTTGCCTGTTGCAAAAAATATCAGCGTTACGATTTGGGATGCAATAAGCGATTTAGCATATCTGAATTCTGGCGAAGGCGAGGAAGTTCAGAGTTATCGTAATGAGCCACAAAGTGAGTATCAGAAAAAACTTCGGGCAGGAAGTACGATACTTCACAATCATGTAGCCACAAAGCATTCGCCATTGGCGTTGGAACGCTTGGCGATGATTCCTCCTAACGCTGGAAAAGAAGTTTTGCCTGAAGAACACTTGACAAAATCAATTTATAGCGGGACATGGACACGAATGCGGAAGGATGAGATTTCCGTTACTATTACCACGAGGTTCGATACACCATCCTCTGGAAAGTTCACGCATCCATTCCTTGATCGCGCTATAACGGTAAGAGAAGCGGCAAGAATACAATCGTTTCCTGACAGCTTCCAGTTTGTCGGAAATAAAGGGTCGCAAATGAAACAGGTGGGCAATGCGGTTCCGCCATTGTTAGCAGGTGCGATTGCAGAAGTAATAATGAAAGACATAGAGGAGGATGCAAACAATGAACAGGCCTGATAACATTCTCGCATATGATGAGATGGATTTGAAGCTGGGAATTAAGTCATCTCTTCCGCACGTCAAAAGCACTCTCGCCTTGGCGATATTGCTTTGGGAGTGTTCGGATCATCCTGCTGAACTGGTTTATTCAGAACAGAACAGGGACGAGACCGTAATGGCCAGTCAGCTTGAGCAATGGGTGATTGATTATCTGGCCGATATCTGTGAGGAAGAACACATATCACCGGACGATCTGATTAATGGATTCAATCAAAACCAGCTTTTCAAGTCGCAGATGGAAGCCTTGATGGTGGCTTTTGAATTGGTGTGGAAACTTGCAAAGGTCAACTTTGTTGATACTACAAAAGCTGCAAGTGCGGAGAGAACTGGTGGAGTTCGTTTTCCGAAGAAACTCACCTATTCTGTTAACATCGATATTATCCATAGTGTCATAAGCGGAAATGAAAGTGCGTTCCTTCGGGTTCTGTTGGCGTGGACTGGTTTTAATGTCAATGCTGATCCAGAGTGCGAAAAGACATTGATTTACTTGTTGACGGCTCTTTCGGAAGGTGCGGTTTTCAAACTTTCAGATGGAACCAAAGACGTCATCTTCAACCAAAACAGCATTTATCGTAAGTTACTTGAGACCGCAGATGCCGTAGATGTAAATGGCGATAAGGAAGCAAAGGGACCGCTCCGTATTCTAAAATCGCTCTTGTCTGAAGGGATGAATCCATACCTTCAGTATTCAAACGGCACCGTTACTATTGCTGCTCCTAACAGCGAAAAGATCGAGGATTACGAAAAACGTGTCGACACGCTCCTTCGTTTGAATGCAACAAAGGTAATTGGTCTTGAGGATTTAGATGCAGATACCGAGGGGATTGCGCTTGATGATTTGGAGGAGTCCCGTATCAATTCTGGCACGAATATCCTTCTGTACGGTGTTCCGGGGTCTGGAAAGAGCTGGACGATAGAGCATGAATATTGTAAGGCTGACAGCTATGTGGAACGCCTTGTGTTCCATCCTGATTACACCTATTCGGATTTTGTCGGACAGATTTTGCCGGATGTTGACGATGAAGGTCTTGTGACGTATAAATTTACGCCTGGACCGTTTACGACAATTATGCGCGAGGCGTACAGAAATCCGACTCAGGAGTACATTCTGATAATCGAAGAAATCAACCGTGGAAATGCACCGGCAATTTTCGGAGAGGTTTTCCAGTTGCTGGATCGAACATTAGAGCCGAAGAAGGATCATGAGGTCGTATATCCTGCTGGTACGAGTGAGTACGGAATTACAAATCGATATATGGCAACAGTGATTTATGGCGATGGCGGGCATAAGGTACGTATCCCGTCCAATCTTTCTGTGATCGGCACCATGAACACGTCCGACCAGAATGTGTTCACGCTTGACACGGCATTTCAAAGACGATGGAATATGCGCTTAATAGAGAACACATTCGAGAATGTTCGTCCTTCTTTGGCGAACGCCAAGATTTTGGATACCGATGTCACGTGGGAAACCTTCTGCACCACCATCAATAAACTCGTGGTTGGAAACAGAGCGAAGATGGCATCCGCAGAGGATAAGCGACTTGGTGTATATTTCGTTCATGAGAGTGATCTTGAATTTGATGATAGAGCTATCTCGCCGGATAATGATCTCCGTGGCGAATACAATGTTCTTTTGAAAGCGGAACGTGATGGTAATTTGACGCCAGAGCAAAAAGGAAGGCTTTATGATATTCGAGAAGCACTGAAGAAAATTCGGAAATTCCCGGAAAAGGTCATTAAATACCTGTGGGATGATGCCTTTAAGTTCAATCCCGAAGCCCTATTTGATACTGATAATATGGAAAGCCTTGAGCAGGTTATCCGTACATTTGTGTATTCAACTGGACGGGAGCGCTTCAAAATATTCAAGCCCACTGTCCGTTCGACATTCTATCCTGATTCGCAGGCATGATGATGTGCCTAATGGAAAGTGAGGTGGTCAGTGGCTATGGATTTACAAAAGAATATTAGAGAACGCTGCCATGTCAACAAGAATGACGAAGGAGACAGTTTTGTCGGTGTAAAGGCGGATACGGACGATGCCGTTATCTATTTTCCGATAGGCTATCAGCTTCCTCCGAATGATGATGATCTCCGTGCGGACATAAACAACTTGTTCTATGTGCTTGCCGCATTCATGAAAGAGGACAAGCTGATAGAGGAATCGAAGTTTGCTGCGCCGCGAACGGTTGACTTTCCGATGCACGCATACCTCAAGGTGATTCGGGATTTCCTGCGAACGGGTCGTTATTACATTGAGACTGATCCGCGGTTCAAAACGGATACCAAAGGAAACGCATCGTGGCCGCGTACTGTCCGTGAACAACGGGCATTGGTACAGAAGAACGGCTCTCTGATTTTTACAAATATGACCGTGCGTTCCGTAACGCCGAATGCTGATAAGAAAATCACGCAGATTCATCGGTATTGCGTGTACGAGGCGTTCGATAAAATGGGCTGGCTCTATGTACCCTATATGCCGGAAAAGCCCGGTCCGCATCCCGACAACAGAGAAGCCATTTACATCCTGGAAAAGAAGCTGGCATCTACTCATAACGATGTGGAGCAAGAACTGTTTTCGGCAATGGTATCCATGCTCAAATATATGGACGAGAAGTCTTCCGAAAAGCAATACTTCTTCGGCACGGATTTTTTTGAGCGTATTTGGGAAAAGATGATAGACAAGGCATTCGGGATCGAGGATAAGGATCGATATTTCCCTCGCACCAGGTGGCTGCTTGATTACGGTCCCAACAAGTCAAAAACTCCACTTCAGCCGGACACTATAATGATTTACAATGGCAAGGTGTATGTGCTTGATGCAAAACTGTATCGATATGGATATAGCGGCAATCCCGATCATCTTCCCAACGGACCCGACATCAACAAGCAGATAACATACGGAGAGTACATTGAGCGCGCCAAGGGTGTGCCGAGTGAAAATCTTTATAACGCATTTATCATGCCTTTCAATCGGGAGGATAACACCTTCTTTGAGATGGGGGCTGATGGCAATCCGATACCGCGCATTACAGATAATATCGGCAATGTCGGTGAAGCGGTCGGCGACTGGAAGCCCGATCCAAAGAATTACGAACGTGTCCAAGGTATCGTAATTGACACGCGGTTTCTGATGTACAACTACATCGGTATGCCAGATCAGCAGAAACGACAACTTGCAGAAGCCATAGAAAAAGTGGAGATCAGGGCTCCCGTTCCGAGACCAGCGACATAGAGAATAAAGGCTCTACCTTTCAATCAACGAGAGGTAGAGCCTTATTTTTTTGCCCATTTATAGCTGGCGATTTCGGTATCGTTGTGCGCCTGCCGCATTTCTGCATTGTTCGCAACAATAGTGTTTATTCGTCCTTGTTGCTTCTACCAGGAAAAACCTGTCTCTCTTGCAATTCGGGTTTTCACATTCTTTATACATCTCGCCATTTCTCATATAGAAAATCGAAAAATAAAGGGCTTCGATGAGGGTATCGACCTGCCATGTGGCGGTTAGCTTGCCGCCGTTATACTTCGGATGGATGCCGCGAATATTGTGGTTGATCTCCTCCGCCACAACAATCCTTGCAATCTTCAGCAACGCATTCTTGAAAGAATCGTCAAGCGCATCCTCGCTGAATGTCGTATATGATTTGAAGCCACCGAAATGAACTTCGTTTATGACAGATACTTCCGTCTGAAAATGATAAAAGAAATCTATAAGGAATCGAGTCTCTTCGTCCACATCCTTACATCCCACATACATTGCCATTAAGTTCTTGAACCACGGATCTTTGCTGCCTTGCAAATCTGTATCGGAGCCACTTCTCACGGCATTATAAAAAGCGATGTCGATGGCATTTTTCTTTCCGAGAAACGCATCATCTACTGAGTATGTTCCGTTTGCAGCCACCTCCGGCTCCCTGCTCAAATCCGGGAAAAGGTTAAAGGAGTCAAGCAGACTTTTGAAACGATGGGTACAAGTTGAAAAAACATCATCTCCTATGCGTAGCTCAGTCACAGGAGCGTAAAGCAGATAAACCACATGAATGAGGACTCCACGGTAGTCTTTTTTGTTGATATAACTGTATAACCTTATGGTGGATTTGATTCTGTTGATGATTTCAATGAGGTCGCTGGCTTCAACAGCCGTGTACTCGTTTTCCGGTAGCGGATATAAGAAACCATATTTTTCAATAAACTCGATATGCTTGTCTATGTCTCCTTTTGGAAGGGCGAGCAGTTTGCCCAGGATATTTTTCTCATGCAGACCGCCGGCAACGCCGGTCATATTCAAACCGTCTTTCGGCGCATAGGAGAACAATAGCTGTGTGCTTGTATCGGGGCAAACTTTGAGAGTAACAGTCGGAGCCTCGTCGGGAGAAGTATTCACCGTGTCTTTCGCACAGAGACAGCCGTATCCCTCGTGCTGAAACATTGTTTTTAATGAAATTCCAGAAATTTTTTCGTCCATACCGACTTTTTCCTTTCCGTGGGGCTATCTAAAACAGGCTCCGCTTTTATAGAAACCATTATCTTTGACAGCGTTAGGGGCTCCGTTTGGGAGCCCTTTTCTTTTATTATACGCAAAAATAATCGCTAAATCAAGATAAAACCATTACTTAATATGTACGAAGTAATACTTTTTCTTGTGAAATTTTCTTGTCTCTCCTTGTAGAGTACAATGAAGATGCTTCCGATGGTAGTGAAAAATCAATCTCTTAGTCCGTAAGGCGCCAAGGACGGAAAGGAGCAGATATGACAAAGAATGAATGCAGAAATTGGCTCATCAATATCGAAAATTCTGCCGCTGCTGTTGAATCGAGACTTGGTTCAGCAGTTGTAAAGTCCGTATTTGAGCGCTACGGGGCACATAGCATCAAGAATTTGAATCCGTGTTATTTCCCGGATATTTTCAGCGAGTTATATGCCATTGAAGTTGACCTCGACTAAAGCAAATCGTCCTGAGCATGACATTAAACTGCTCGCCGCCAAATACCGCATCACCCGATCACTGATGGCTCAACGGTACCCGGCGGAACAAGTAAATAATGTAGCTGCCTTTTGAGCGGGTTTGCTGCAGACCGAAGCGGAGGTTTCCGTTAGGACTGCGGTTGGTTCTTTATACCCTTTTTTGCGGCAGCACCGATAGTCCTCCGTTTCGAGAAATCGAAAATCGGAGGATTTTTTATGCAAAAGAATGACAATCACGCCGCCCCGCAGATTTACTACCGTCCGCTACGCAAGTGGATCGAAGTTACCCCGGAGGAAAAGAAGAACTGGGAACGCTTCATCGGCGCAACCCGAAAAGCCAAGCAGAGAGCCGGTGTCTGCTGCATTCCTTATAAAAAGAGCTACAAGTGTGATGGGCTGTGCGAAGAATGCGAATACCGCTGCATCCCCAAAGATGCTGTCCAGCCCCTCTCCATCGACACCGAACTGGAAATTGTATGCGATAGCGGCTTCAGGAACACTTTCCTTGCCGATACTGCGATGACCACGGAAATCAGCATCGACAGCATGATTCTGAACCGCCTTCTTTCCGAGCTGCGGGATTCCGACCCGGAAAGCTATCAGATTCTTATGGCACTGGCAGACGGGCTGTCCGAGCGTGCAGGTGCCGAGCGGCTGAATATGCCTCGAAACACCTTTGTGTATAAGCGAAATCAGCTGTTGAAGCGTATCCGCAAAAATTTCTAAAAAACCTTTTATTCTCTTTCGGCCATTTCCTCCTTTCCTGTCCAGATAGATCGATGAAAGGCAACACAAGACGCCTTGGGAAAGGAGGAAACGCCGATGAGTAGCACCGCAAAGAACTACCTCGGCACCGCAGCGGACGAGGATATCGTTGAAGTCCTTACCGCCATCAGCGTGGTGTCCCGCAGACTGGCACGGAATATCGCAGCCGTCAGCCAGCAGAGTCAAATCAAGGAAGGAGGAAAACAGAATGAGCAAGATGAGCGATATGGCTGCAACCATCGAAGAACTGCACAATGCTGCTGTAACTATTACAGATGTTGCCAACTGGTTGACTGAAATGTTCAGCACCACGGTTGACGAAGTCTCTGACGCTGCCGCCCTTGCTAAACCCCAGCTGACTTTGGAACAGGTCAGAGCCGTTCTGGCGGACAAGTCCCGTATGGGCTTCACCGCAGAGATTCGCTCTCTGCTCCAGAAGTACGGCGCAGCCAAGTTGTCCGGCATCGACCCCATCCACTATGAGACACTCGTTGCCGAAGCGAAGGTACTCGGTGATGGCAACTAAACACGCGGTTCTGTCCGCATCCTCATCCGAAAGGTGGCTGAACTGCCCTCCCTCCGCAAGGCTGTGCGAAGCCTACGAGGATAAAGGCAGCGACTATGCCGCCGAGGGTACTGATGCTCATGCGTTAGCAGAAGCCCGGCTCAAGCAGGCGCTGGGTATCCCTGCAGAAGATCCCATCGAGAACTTGTCCTGGTACAACGAGGAGATGGAGGAATGTGCCGTCGGATATGCCGCCTATGTGGTAGAACTCCTGGAAACGGCAAAGCAAACCTGTGTCGACCCCGTAGTCCTGATCGAGCAACGGGTGGATTTCTCTCGCTGGGTGCAGGACGGTTTCGGAACTGCCGACTGTATCCTCATTGCCGACGGTACGCTCAACATCTGCGATTACAAGCATGGCAAGGGCGTAGAAGTCAGCGCAGAGCAGAATCCGCAAATGATGCTGTATGCCCTGGGTGCTTTGGAGATTTTCGATGACATCTACGATATCGACACCGTCCGCATGACCATCTTCCAACCCCGAAAGTCCAATGTCAACGTGTACGAGATGTCCAAGGATGATCTGCTCAAATGGGCAGATACCGAATTGACGCAGAAAGCACAGCTTGCCTACGAGGGTCAGGGTAATTTCTCCTGCGGCGAATGGTGCCGTTTCTGCAAGGCGAAAGCCGAGTGCAGAGAACGCGCCGAAGCCAACCTTGCTCTTGCCCGATACGAATTCCAGTCTCCCGCACTCCTCGATGATGAGGAGATTGCTGACATCCTCGGCAAGGTCGATGCTCTGACCGCCTGGGCTTCCGATGTGAAGGAATATGCCCTTCAGCAAGCCGTCAGCGGTAAGGAATGGACCGGCTGGAAACTGGTCGAAGGCCGTTCCAATCGAAAGTACACCAACGATGCCGTTGTCTCCGCCGCCGTTGAAAGCGCAGGCTTTGACCCCTACGAGCGCAAGGTGCTCGGTATCACCGCCATGCAGAAGCTGCTCGGCAAATCCCGTTTTGAGGAACTTCTCGCACCTTACATCGAAAAGCCACAAGGCAAACCCACGCTCGTGCCGGAGAGCGATAAACGTCCGGCAATGAACACTGCAAAATCAGATTTTATGGAGGAATTTTAATATGTCTACCAACACAAACAGAGTCAACAACCCCATGAAGGTTATTACCGGTCCCGACACCCGCTGGTCTTACGCCAATGTCTGGGAGCCGAAGTCCATCAACGGCGGCACGCCGAAATACAGCGTCAGCCTTATCATCCCCAAGTCCGACACCAAGACGGTCGCAAAGATCAAGGCGGCAATCGAAGCGGCCTACCAGGAAGGTCAGGCCAAGCTGAAGGGCAACGGTCGTTCCGTTCCTCCTCTCACTGTCATTAAGAACCCCCTGCGCGACGGCGATGTCGAGAGACCCGATGACCCCGCCTATGCCAACGCATACTTCGTCAATGCCTACTCCGCCACCGCTCCCGGCATCGTTGACGCTGACCGCAATCCCGTGCTGACCCGCTCCGAGGTCTACTCCGGCGTGTACGGCCGTGCCAGCATCAACTTCTATGCCTTCAACTCCAACGGCAATAAGGGTATCGCCTGCGGTCTGAACAACTTGCAGCTGATCCGTGCCGGAGAGCCGCTCGGCGGCAAGGCAAGCGCCGAGTCCGATTTCGCAACCGACGACGATGATGACTTTCTGGCTTAAGGAGGTAACCGAATATGGAACTGACTACGATTCTTTGCATCCTGCTTCTCAGCCTGTATCTGTTGCTGGCGGTCTTTTGGATTGTCCGCTCGGTCATTGATGCCATCGATGACCATGAGCGCAAGAAAAGAAATGATGCCTGGGATGCCGAAAAGCAGCAATTTGAAAAAGAGCGCGCCCTTCGCGAAGTGGAGTACCACGAAGCCCGCATGAAAAATCTGCACGAGTAAAACGCAATACCCCGTGGGCGGCGGAGCAATCTGCCGCCCTGTTGGGGTAAGCGAAAGGACCGGTGAATATGAAAACTCTCTCAATCGACATTGAGACCTACAGCGATCAGCCGCTTGCGAAAACCGGCGTCTATCGCTATGTGGAGTCTCCCGTATTTGAAATCCTGCTCTTTGCCTACAGTGTGGACGGCGGTAATGTGCAGCAGGTCGACCTTGCCTGCGGAGAACAGATCCCCGCCGAGGTCATTGCTGCATTTGAGGACGATTCCGTTACCAAGTGGGCATTCAACGCAAACTTTGAACGCATTTGTCTGTCACGCTTTCTTGGGCTACCGACCGGGGATTACCTTAAACCGAACGCATGGAAGTGTTCTATGGTCTGGGCGGCTATGATGGGACTGCCGCTTTCTTTGGAAGGGGTCGGTGCTGTGCTCGGCCTTGAAAAGCAGAAGCTGACCGAAGGCAAAGACCTCATCAAATATTTCTGTCAGCCCTGTGCGCCGACCAAAACCAACGGACAGCGTACCCGCAACCTTCCGGCACACGCCCCGGACAAGTGGCTGGCTTTCAAGAAATACAACATCCGCGATGTGGAGACCGAAATGTCCATTCAGGCGCGCCTGTCCAAATATCCCGTGCCGGACAGCGTGTGGGATGAATACCACATCGACCAGGAGATCAATGACCGTGGCGTTGCCTTAGATATGGAACTGGTGCGGCAGGCCATTCAGATGGACGGCAGATCCCGCTCCGAGTTGACCCAGGCAATGAAGGAACTGACCGCTTTGGAGAACCCCAACTCCGTGCAGCAGATGAAGCAGTGGCTTTCGGACAACGGCATGGAAACCGATACCCTCGGCAAAAAGGCCGTGGCAGAAATGCTGAAAACCGCGCCGCCGGAGTTGCAAACGGTATTGACTCTCCGGCAGCAGCTTGCCAAGTCCTCGGTGAAAAAGTACCAAGCAATGGAGACTGCGGTTTGCGCCGATGGCCGTGCCAGAGGTATGTTCCAGTTTTACGGTGCCAACCGCACAGGCCGATGGGCAGGTCGCATCATTCAGATGCAAAATCTGCCCCAGAACCACTTGGAGGATCTGGCAGAAGCCCGTGGCCTTGTCCGCTGTGGCGACTTTGAGGGTGTGAAAATGCTCTACGAAGATGTGCCGGATACTCTGTCCCAGCTGATCCGCACAGCATTCGTTCCCCAGGGCGACCGCAAATTCATCGTGGCAGACTTTTCGGCAATTGAAGCCCGTGCCATTGCATGGCTTGCCGGAGAAGAATGGCGGCAGAAGGTTTTTGCGGATGGCAAGGACATCTACTGTGCGTCTGCGTCTCAGATGTTTGGTGTTCCGGTGGAAAAGCACGGCATCAACGGACACCTTCGGCAGAAAGGCAAAATCGCGGAACTGGCTCTCGGCTATGGCGGCTCCGTTGGTGCTCTCAAAGCGATGGGTGCGCTCGACATGGGGCTGACCGAAGACGAACTGTCGCCCCTTGTGGACGCATGGCGGCAGGCAAATCCGAAAATTGTGCAGTTTTGGTGGGCGGTCGACCGTGCCGTTATGGAAGCTGTTCGATTCAAGCACACCAACGAGACCTACGGCATCGAGTTCTCGTGCAAGAACGGGATGCTCTTTATCACGCTTCCGTCCGGCAGACGGCTTGCCTATGTAAAACCCAAGATCGGCACAAACAAATTCGGCGGCGACTGTATCACTTATGAAGGTGTCGGTGGCACAAAGAAGTGGGAACGGCTCGACAGCTACGGTCCCAAGTTCGTTGAGAACATTGTGCAGGCAACGGCAAGGGATATCCTCTGCTATGCCATGAAAACGCTCCGCTGCTGTTCCATTGTAATGCACATCCACGATGAAGTGGTCATCGAAGCAGATCGGCGAATGTCTATGCAGGCAGTCTGCGACCAGATGGGCAGAACCCCACCCTGGGCAAAAGGGCTGCAGCTTCGTGCTGATGGTTATGAGACCGATTTTTATAAGAAAGATTAACGAGGTAAATCCCATGAGTATCAACAAATTCAACAGCGAGGGTTATTACGACCCCACCGCTTATGAGGCAATGACTGCCGTAGAAAAGGAAGAACGGGCGCTCCGTGCCTTCCGTCCCATCGTTTACATCTGCTCACCCTATGCCGGCAATGTGTCGGAAAATATCGAAAATGCTCGAAAGTACAGCCGCTTCGCCGTGGACAAGGGGTACATCCCTGTAGCACCCCACTTGCTGTTTCCGCAGTTTCTGAATGACAACAATCCGAAAGAGCGTCAGTTAGGACTGTTCTTCGGAAATGCCCTGATGAGCAAGTGCAGCGAGGTGTGGGTCTTTGGTGACCGAATCTCCGCCGGCATGGAATCAGAAATCCGCAGAGCCAAGTGGAAGAACTACCGCTTGCGTTACTTCACCAATACTTGCGAGGAGGTATAAACCATGTTCACCCTTTATAGTGCAGACTACATTAATGCACCAAGCAACTGCTCCTATCCGCACAAAACGGAAGTGAGGGATGTTACGGATCTTGCTGCCGCCGTCAGCCGCGACTACGTCTGCGCCGAGTACATGAACCATTACCGCAACGGGGATAATTTCCTCGGCTCGGACTGCCTTCCCGTGGACTGCGACAACGACCACTCCGAGAACCCTGCCGATCGGGTCACTCCGGCTGATGTCCAGGCGGCTTTTCCCAGCATTACCTTTGCCGTTCACTACAGTCGCTTTCATATGCGCGAGAAAAACGGTAAACCCGCTCGTCCCAAGTTCCATGTGCTGTTTCCCATTGAATACATGACGGATGCTGCCGCCTACAGCGAAATGAAGAAACTGGTCAATACCATCTTTCCGTACTTTGACACCAAAGCTCTGGATGCCGCCCGATTCTTTTTCGGCACAGCAGAACCCAAGGTGGAGATTTTCTCCGGCGATATAACCTTAAGCGAGTATCTGTCCGCAGAGGATTTTGATGCGGATATGTCCGGTGGTTCCTACGGCGGCGCGCGGGTCATTCCGGAAGGCAGCCGCAATGCCACCATGTCTCGCTTTGCCGGTCGCGTCATCAAGAAATACGGCGATAGCGAAGAAGCATTTAACTGCTTTCTGGAAGAAGCGAATAAATGCATCCCTCCGCTGGAACAGCAAGAACTGACGGCCATTTGGCACAGCGCTCAGAAGTTCTATGCCAAAGTCCAGCAGCAGGACGGATATGTTCCTCCCGAACTGTATAACGATGACACCTCCTATAAGCCGGACGATTTCTCCGATGTCGGACAGGCAGAGGTTTTGGCGAAGCATTTCTCTGGGGAACTGCGGTATTCTCCGGCAACCCACTACATCCGTTACAACGGACGATACTGGCAAGAAACCGAACCCGGTTCACAGGCTGTTGCCCATGAATTGACCCGCCGTCAGCTGAAAGAAGCGGCTGCGGATATGCTTGCTGCTCTTGCCGCCCTCAAGGCTTGCGGTGCGCAGGATATTCTGGACAACAACAGCAAAGCCAAGGCCGAGGGCATGATGAGCGAGGAGCAGATGGAAGCATACAAGGCTTTCCTTGCCGCAAAAGCATATCAGTCCTATGTCATTCAGCGCCGCGCATCCAAGAACATCACCGCCACGCTGAAGGAGTCCCGTCCGATGCTTGAAATCACCCCGCAGGATCTGGACGCTAACCCTTACTTGCTATGCACCCCGGATGCGACCTATGACCTACGTCTCGGTATGGCGGGTGCACGGGAACATTCGCCGGAGGACTTCATCACCAAGACCACTACCGTTTCTCCCAGTGACCGTGGCAAACAGATCTGGCTTGACTGCCTGGACACCATTTTCTGCGGCGACCGGGAACTCATCGACTATGTGCAGATGATCTGTGGTCTCGCCGCTGTTGGCAAGGTCGAGGTCGAAGCCCTCATTATCGCATACGGCTGCGGACGCAACGGCAAGTCTACCTTTTGGAACTCCGTGTCCCGTGTTCTGGGTCTGTACAGCGGCAATATCTCTGCCGACACGCTGACCTTCGGATGCCGCCGTAATGTGAAGCCGGAGATGGCCGAGGTCAAGGGCAAGCGTCTGCTCATTGCTGCTGAAATGCAGGAAGGCGCTCGGCTGAACGATTCCACTGTGAAGCAGCTTTGCTCCGTGGACGATATCTTTGCGGAAAAGAAGTACAAAGACCCCTTCAGCTTTTCACCCAGCCACAGCCTGGTGCTGTACACCAACCATCTGCCGAAGGTCAGCGCATCCGACGATGGCACTTGGCGTCGACTGATCGTCATCCCGTTCAATGCCAAAATCGAGGGAAAGAGCGATATCAAGAACTACGGCGATTACCTGTATCAGAATGCCGGAGAAAGCATTCTTGCCTGGGTCATAGAAGGCGCAAAAAAGGTTATTGACCTGGACTACAAATTTCCGGTTCCGGCTACCGTGCAGAAAGCCATCGATGATTACCGCGCGCAAAACGACTGGTTCGGCAACTTCCTCGATGAGAGGTGCGAGGTCGGCAACGGCTACAGAGAGAGTTCCAATGCGCTGTACCAGGCATACCGCAACTATTGTGTAGATACCAACGAGTATGTCCGCAGCACCGCCGACTTCTATACTGCTCTTGAGGGTGCAGGCTTCGACCGTATCAAGGTTAAAAACAAACGTTTTATCAAGGGCGTGCGGCTGAAACCGGACGATGCGGGCAGTGAGGATTTCCTTAACTGACAGACCATTGGGTTAACCTCGATTAAGGTCAAATACAAAAAAGTCTCTTAGGGGGATTTTTCATAAAAACCCATAAGAAAAAGTCTTGTAAATGACCTTCAACGAGGTTAACCCCGGTCATAAATCTCAACAGGAGAAAGCATTATGAGAGAAAAAACAATCGAGCGAAAATTAACGCTGATGGTTAAGAAGCGGGGCGGCATCTGTCCGAAGTTCGTGTCTCCCGGATATGATGGGATGCCCGACCGAATCGTTCTTCTGCCTGGTTGCCATTTTGCCTTTGTAGAAGTAAAGGCTCCCGGTGAAAAGCCCCGCCCACTTCAGCTTTCGCGGCACAAATTACTGCGCAGACTCGGTTTTCCGGTATATGTTCTGGATGCCGAGGAGCAGATCGGAGGTATCCTTGATGAAATACAGTCCACATGATTACCAGACCTATGCCGTGGATTACATTGAGACACATCCCGTTGCCACCGTATTTTTAGACATGGGACTTGGAAAAACGAGCATCACCCTTACGGCAATCAACGACCTGCTGTTCGACAGCTTCGAGGTTCACCAGGTGCTGGTGATTGCACCGCTGCGAGTGGCGCGGGACACATGGACAGCGGAAGTAGATAAGTGGGATCACCTGCAGAACCTCGTCTGCTCCGTGGCTGTCGGCACCGAAGCGGAGCGCAAAGCTGCCCTGACGCGACCGGCTGACATTTACATCATCAACCGTGAGAATGTCCAGTGGCTTGTTGAGGAAAGCGGCATTCCGTTTACCTTCGACATGATCGTGATAGACGAGCTGTCCTCTTTCAAGAACCACAACACAAAGCGGTTCAAAGCAATGCTGAAGGTCAGGCCCAAGGTAAACCGCATCGTAGGGCTGACCGGCACTCCTGCTTCCAACGGTCTGATGGATCTGTGGGCAGAGTTCCGCATCCTGGATATGGGTCAGCGGCTGGGACGCTTCATCACCAGATACCGCACCGACTACTTTCAGCCGGACAAGCGCAACGGGCAAATCATCTACAGCTACAAGCCGCTGCCATATGCGGAGGATGCCATTTATAAGCAGATATCCGATATCACCATCTCCATGAAAGCCGCCGACCATCTGAAAATGCCGAAACTGGTCAGCAGCGAATACGCCGTCCGTCTTTCCGATGAGGAAAAGCAAAAATACACCGATTTGAAGCAGGAACTGGTGCTGTCCCTCGGAGATACCGAAATTACCGCCGCCAATGCCGCATCCCTCTCCGGCAAATTGTCGCAGATGGCGAACGGTGCGATTTACGATGATAACGGCAAGGTCATCCAAATCCATGACCGAAAGCTCGATGCTTTGGAGGACATCATCGAATCCGCGAACGGAAAGCCGGTTTTGGTGGCTTACTGGTTTAAACATGACCTCACTCGCATATCAGAAAGGCTGAAAAAACTGCACATCCCGTTTTCACGGCTGGATGACTCCAACAGCATCCGTAGATGGAATAACGGAGAAATCCCGGTAGTGCTGATCCACCCTGCATCAGCAGGACACGGTCTCAACCTCCAATCCGGCGGTTCCACCCTTGTGTGGTTTGGGCTTACTTGGAGTCTGGAACTGTATCAGCAGACTGTAGCCCGTTTATGGCGACAGGGTCAGACCTCTGAAACCGTGGTGGTTCAGCACATCGTAACCAAGGGCACCATTGACGAGCGCATCATGAAAGCACTCTCCCAAAAGGAGCATACGCAGACGGCTCTTATCGACGCCGTAAAAGCGGACTTGAAAATCTGAGACAATCTATGAAAATCCGTGCCGATCCGAGGAACACAAAATATCGGAGGTACGAATATGAAACCTTATCAGGCATTAGCCAACGCCATTGTAGAACTGGCCGTAAAAGACTACAAAAAATCCCTCAAGCGGCACTATCGCTTTCCGAACAGAGAGGATTATGCCGCCGAGGTGAAAAGCCTGGAGCGATTTTTCCGTTCCGGTTGGTATGGAATGCTGACCGACCTTGACGGCGAATATCTCATGACAGGTGTTCGCCGTATGGTGCGCAAGGAGGTGGCGGCATGAAGGCAAAGGAATTTTTGAACCAGGCATATCTCTTGGATCAGCGCATCAAGAGCAAGTCCGAGCAGATACAGTCCCTGAACGAGCTTGCCACCAAATGCACTGCCACACTGACAGGTATGCCGAGAAATCCCAATCGCGGCGGCTCCGCGATGGCAGATGCCGTGTGCAAAATTATAGACCTGCAAAATGAGATCGCTGCGGACATGGACCGGTTGGTACAAATCAAAAAGGACATCGTGGATGTTATCGGCAAGGTCGATGATGTGAAGTTCCGCATTCTCTTGGAGAAGCGGTATCTGTGCGACGAAACATGGGAAGAAATCACCGTGAGCCTGTACCACAACCGCCGGTGGGTCTTCCGTCTGCACGGCAAAGCCCTGGATGAAGTGCAGAAAATCCTTGATTCCGCTGAAACAAGCCACTAAAAGCCACTATAATACCTCCTCGCTTTATGATATCATTATAATGCGAAGAAAATATGGAACGAGCCTCATGGGAGCAATCCCGTGGAGCTTTTCTTATGCCCGAAGGAGGTGAAACGATGCCGAAGAAACCGTTGCGACCCTGCTCTCATCCCGGCTGCCCCAACCTCTGTGAGGGACAGTTTTGTGAACAGCACCGTGTGGAGGAACGCCGCAAGTACGGCAGAGCGTGGAAACGCATCCGTGACCGCTATGCGGCGGAGCATCCTCTCTGTGAGATGTGTCTTAAGGAAGGTCGGCTGACCCCGGTACAGGAAGTTCACCACATTATGCCCGTTTCTAAAGGCGGCACTCACGCAAGAGACAACCTCATGAGCCTCTGCCAGTCCTGCCACACCAAGATCCACCACGACCTCGGCGACAGATAAAAAGAGGTCACCCCGAAGGATGACCTCATATGGCGGAGCGGGCAGGATTCGAACCTGCTATCGGCACTTGTTAAAGCTCCTTACATTTTCCTTGCGTTCACCACAGCTACAACTAGGCCACTCCGTGCGCGCCGCATACCACCGTGTCATGTCTGTTTACCATCTCAAGTTCCTCCTTTAGACTTCTGACTGCAATTAGTGTTTGAACTAAGGCCAGGAAGAGTGAAACTATGTCGACTGGGATTCCGTTTAACAGAAAAATGCTCGTAGCCAAAACCAACTAGTTTTGATAAATACATTATATCACAAGACAGAAAAAATGCAATCATCTCTCGGTAGGGGGATGAAAATCTCCGGGACCTTTTCGGTCGGGCAACGGCCCGGGGTCACGTGTGCGAAAAAGGCGAAATCAAAA
>ERZ772886.644-NODE-644-length-34621-cov-23.972111_pt1 | contig 34621 bp, 28 predicted proteins | sample MGYA00512128_ERZ772886 | MGnify/ENA primary metagenome ERZ772886 (study PRJEB29015, sample SAMEA2737698) | human gut metagenome | biome: human gut; feature: human-associated habitat; material: faeces | place: China | collected 2012 ... | reverse complement strand
ATCTTCCTCCTTTAAAGACTGCAGCAAGGAAACTAAGTCCAGACGTTCTACCGACAGATCATCACCAATTGCAGGAATTTGCAGCTTTGCCAAAGGCATTTTATATTCATGACGATAATAGCAATAAGCAAATTCATACGGCAGATAAATACCTGCGCTTATCGGCATCAGCGTCACAAAGGGAAAGCCCTGTGAGCGCAGCACCTCAAAGGCAGTTTCCAAAAGCGGACGCAGCAGGTGCTGTCCACGTGCTTCCGGAGCGGTGGCAATACCCACAAGATACGGCACCAGCATATCCTGCCCGCGCAAATGCAGCATATAAGGATTTACATGCAGCATCGTGCGCAGCTTTTCTTCCTCGCCGACCTTGTCAAAGCCGCCGATAACCATATTGTCCTTGCCGCAGTACTGCTCAAAATAGTACTGAAAGAAAGGCTCTGTCTTTTTTTCAAAGCAATAGTCCCAAAGCTCCTCTGCCTGGTACATGCGCTCCTTGCTCAAGACACGGTAAATCATAAGCTACCTCACCCAATAATTACATTATATTTTTTCACCATAAATTCCGGATGCAGCGCCATTTTTGCCTCACGCAGACCGGGATGTCCCATATCCTCCTCACGGTTGAGATATTTTACATCCGTCCAGGCATGAGCGGCGAACTCCTTGGTAATAGCAGTATACAAGCCGCGTACATCATGACGCGCCTTTTCTACATGCAGCACCGCTGTATCCTCGTTAATCTTCTTGCCAAAGCTGAAGGCCTGAATTTTACCGTCGAAACGGATTGCACCGCCGCGCAGCTCCAGCTGTTCAAAGCTCAGAAAGGCCTCCTGGATAGCATATTTTTCGCACAGCAACGAAGGATCCTCCGCCATATGCTCATCGCACCAGCGCTCGCCGAAGTTCAGGCATTCCATCATATTATCCATAGTAATCGGCTCATAAACGAAATCCGGATGCGCCTTGACAAAAGCATTGTAGTGATTCTTCTGCCCGTGCAGCTTGCGGCCGGAAAGCGTTGCCAGCTTTTCCTGCAGATATACATAATCCCAGTTATCGCGGTCTTCTTCATATGTCAGACCCGGCATCACGCGCTCAAAGCGCTCCTTGGTAAAATCATAGATACCATGCATTTCAAACGGTTTGCCCTGATGCTCCTCCTTCAGCTCCTGCATCAGACGCGGCAAATCGTCATCGCGTCCGCCAAAAGGCTGAATGTAAAAATCAACGTTGTTGCGTTTAACCTTCAGCAAAAGGAAATCGTGCGCTACGCACCAATAAATATGATAGCAGTCACGCCATACAAAAAGATTGGAAAAGGCACATTCGCTGCCATTTTGATGTGATTTTGATATATAGCTTTCAAACAAAGGCTTTTCCGCCAATGTTACAGGTTTAAATTCTAAAATACTGATAACCCCCTAAAACTCATTACTGCTTGTATATTATAGCATATGAAATATAGCTTGCGGCACTGCATTGGCATTTTTAACATTAACTTCACAAAATAAATAACTACTATCCATTGCCTATATTATAATATGCTGTTTCAGCTTTTCTGTAAAGTATGCACAAAAAAGTGCTTCAGTTACCAAAAGGTTACTGAGCTGTCTTAAGCGTAAGCAGAAAATAACCGCACAGCTTTTACACCGGCGGTTATCTTAGCTATCGAATACTTCGACACGCATAAACTCGTTATATTATTCCAAAGTCCTGCTTAATTAAACTGACGCAGGCGCTTTTTGACCTGCTTGGCCAGCAAAATACCGGCAACAGCCGTCAGCAGCTGCGGCACGCTCATCGCAAACATAACCGTCTTGCGCAGCGCAGGATTCGGCAGCGCCAAGAAGCTCAGCGCAGCCCAGGCTGCCAGCAGCATAACGATTGCCTTTGCCAACGGCGGCATTAATAAAGACAGCTTGCGTCTGCCCTTAAACTGACGCACAAGCAGCACAAAGATAAAATTGCCCAGCCAGATTACAGGAATCAGAAACGGCAGCAGCACCTGCCCCTGCACGTAAGCAGTCAGCGGCAGCAAAAACGCCAGCAAAAGTGCTGTCTTCAGGCCGCCCAGCTGCAACGTCAGCACCAGCATCATATGCACCAAAGTACCGATGATAAACGTAGAAAGCAGCTGCGGCATCGGCAGCACCAAACGCAGCGATTGCAGCGCCAACGCCAAAGCCACCAATAACGCTCCACGCACCAGCCTGCTGTTATTCATGCTTAGCAGGGCATTCCTTAGCTACAAATGCCATATATTCATCCTGCAGCTTTTGTGTCAGCTCGCCAACCTTACCATCAGCAACGAAGCTGCGGTCGATTTTGGTAACAGGCATAAATTCGCAGCGCGGTCCGCAGAGGAAGGCTTCGTCTGCTTTGAGTGCGAAATCCTTATCAAAGGCTCTTTCGATAATCTGCAGATCCAGGTCTTTGGACAGGCGTTCCATCAGCAGACGGCGGGTAATGTTTTTATGGATAAAGTTGTTTTCGGGATGAGTCCACAGAATACCGTCTTTATAAATGAAGAAGCTGGCTTCCGTGCTTTCGGTAATTTTACCGTCGCGAACAAACAGGGAATCAAAAGCGTTGCCGATAACAGCCTTCTGTTTAGCCATTACCTCCGGCAGACGGTTCAGAGTGTTGATATCGCAGCGCGCCCAGCGTACGTCCTCAACAGTAATAACATTTACACCCTTAGCACGCTTTTCATCCAGTGCCTCGCGGTCAACCGGTACAGCATACATAGTCAGATGCGGAATGCTCTGCTCCGGATAGGACAGGGCATAAGCACCGCTGCCACGGGTCACCTGAGTATAGATTTCGCAGTCCTGCAGACCGGTTGCGGCCAGCAGGCTTTCATGGAACTCTACCAGCTCTTCAATCATATAAACGCCGGGGATTTTTACGGCGATTACGGAATCGAATAAATTGTTCATGTGCGGCAGCAAAGCGAAGCAGCGTCCGTTATAAACCGGCACAATTTCAAAAACGCCATCGCCAAAGTTATGGCCGCGGTCATTGACATCAATAAATGCTTCAGCTTCCGGCATAATCTCGCCATCTACCAAAACTAATTTTTCTTGTTGATTTTCGTTCATGTTTATTCCTCCAATTGCGCTTGTCACAATAAATTAACATAATAAAGCATTATTTATGCAATAAATTCAGTCAAAAATATTGTATAATATATATTGAGATTATTTGTTTTGCAGTCTGCAGAGCTCGTAAAAAGCTTATGACTACATTTCAATTATTATACACCATTTAAAGCCACTTTGGCAAAAAATATCGCAAAGGAGATTCCCATGACTCATCTGCCTACTATTATTAATGATTTAGCAATGATTTTGCTTGTAGCCGGCGTCACGACTATTCTTTTCAAGAAAATTAATCAGCCGTTGGTGCTTGGTTACATTGTTGCCGGCTTCATCACCGGTCCGCACTTCAACTTCTTCCCGACGATTACCGATAAGGCCAACGTCCACGCCTGGTCGGAAATCGGCGTTATCTTCCTGCTGTTCGCGCTGGGACTGGAGTTCAGCTTTTACAAGCTGAAAAGCGTAGGCAGTACAGCCTTCATCGCCACCGCGGTAGAAATAGGCGGCATGCTGGCCGTGGGCTACTTCGCCGGTACGCTGCTGGGTTGGAACCATATGGACAGCCTTTTCCTGGGCGGTATGCTTTCTATGTCCTCCACCACGATTATTATCAAAGCCTTCGACGATTTAAAGCTTAGGGCGCAGCGCTTTACGGAAATAGTTTTCGGCGTACTGATTATTGAAGATATCGCCGGTATCGTGATGATGGTGCTGTTGGCAACCATGGCCGTAGCCAGCGCCGACGTTTCCACGATGGAGCTGCTGCTCAGCATCGGACGCTTGATTTTCTTCCTCGTTTTATGGTTTGTTCTGGGTATGTATCTTGTCCCCAGCTTCTTTAAATGGGCTAAACAGCTGATGAACGAAGAAACTCTGGTAGTTGTTTCCATCGGCCTGTGCCTCGGTATGGTTGTGTTGGCAACTCAGCTCGGCTTCTCCTCCGCTTTGGGTGCCTTCATCATGGGCTCTTTGATTGCCGAAGCTCCTAACGCAGAAAAAATAGAGCACCTCGTTGCTCCTATCAAGGATTTGTTCGGCGCTGTCTTTTTCGTATCCGTCGGCATGATGGTAGATCCCGCTATCCTGCTGGAGCAGGCACTGCCTATTTTCGTGCTGGTAGTAGCAACAATTATCGGCAAGCTGATTTTCTCTACCGGCGGCGTACTGGCCTCCGGTCAGAGCCTGAACACCTCTGTACACTGCGGCTTCAGCCTGGCACAGATCGGTGAGTTCTCCTTTATTATCGCTTCTTTGGGCATGAGTCTTGGCGTAATCAGCAGCTTTTTATATCCGATTATCGTAGCGGTATCCGTAATTACTACCTTTACTACACCCTTCTGCATCATGGCAGCCGAGCCATTTTACCAAAAGCTGCTTAAGCTGCTGCCGTCGCAGGCTAAAAGCTGGCTTGACCGCTATACCGGTACCAATACTGACGATGACAAGGATCAGGACTGGAAGAACCTGCTGACCGGTTACACCATGCGTATGCTGATTTTCATTACGCTTTTGGCAGCCATCGCCCTGGGTGCGGAATATTACCTGCTGCCTTATCTGGGCAACACCTTGAAGCTGCCGTACAGCAGACTGCTGACTGCTGCAGCCACCTTTATCATCATGTCGCCGATTTTGCGTGCCGTGCTTGTCAACCGTGCCGGCAACGGCGATTTGTTCTCCAAGCTTTGGTTCAAAAAACGCGCCAACCATCTGCCGCTGATGTTCCTGGTATTCGGCAAGCTGCTTGTAGCATCTGCTTCGCTGTACTTCATCTTCCACACTCTGTTGAATCTCCACGGCTTCCTGGCCTGCGTTTCTATATTGCTGGCAGCCTACTTCATTTCCTCCTCCGATTGGCTGATGAGCGAGTACCTGCGCATCGAATCACGCTTTTTGGTAAACCTCAACGAAAAGCACATGCGCAAGCATCGTGAAAGTGCTCCCGATGACAGTCGTACCTGGTTCGACGAGGATTTACAGCTTGTCTACTACGATTTGCAAAAGGATTCTCCCATCAAAGGACGTAGCCTGCGCAGTCTTGGCTTCCGTGAAAGCTACGGCTGCAACGTTCTGCAGCTTTTGGGCAATAATCGCACTGTTGATATGCCCGGCGGTGAGCAGATAGTAGAGCAGGGAGATAAGCTGCTGCTCATCGGTACCGCCAGCCAGCTGCAGGTTTTTGCTGCTGCTGTAAGGCAGCGCAGCTTAGGCCTGGAGCGCTGCGACCTGCCGCAAAGCCTGCGTGAATTCATGCTGGATAACCACCAAAACAAACCGGAGCAGCAATTCCTCTCCCTGGCGATTACCATCGACAAGCATTCTCCTATTTTGGGAACCTCACTGAAGGCTGCGGATTTGCGCAACAAATGGAGCTGCCTCGTTGTCGGTCTGGAGCGTGGCGCCTTTACGATTACTAATCCCCACGTTTCACTTGTTTTCGAAGAAAACGACCTGCTTTGGGTATTAGGCAAGCAAAAGATGATGAACACCTTAATCAGAGAAGAGATTTTGTAATACCGTTTTACGGTATATCTGTATATATTAAGCCGCTGCTTTTCGCAGCGGCTTTTTTCATGCGATTATCCCGCGCAGCTGCAAGGCCTTCACTGCGTCCTCCATCGTCTGCATGCCGTAGCGCGCACCGGTCTGCAGATAAGACTGCAGCTGGTGCGTGCGCCCCTCACGAATAAGATTGCGCATGGCAGGCGTTGCAACGAGCACCTCAAAGGCTGCTGCTCTGCCTGCTCTGTCGCAACGGGGCAAAAGCCTCTGGCAGCAAATCCCCAGCAGGCAGTCAGCCAGCTGCGTACACACATGCTGTCTGTCAGGCAGCACGTCAAGAATGCGGTTCACCGTACCTGCAGCATCCTGCGTGTGCAGCGTTGCCAAAACCAGATGACCTGTTTCCGCCGCCGTCAGCGCTATACCTATTGTTTCCGCATCTCTCAGCTCACCTACTAAAATAACATCCGGATCCTGCCTGAGCGCACTGCGCAGACCGCTGGCAAAGCTCCTTGTATCACGCCCCACCTCCCGCTGGTTAATCAGTGCCAGGCCCGCAGGATAAACATATTCTATCGGGTCCTCCAGCGTCAGCACGTGTACAGCGCGCGTTTGATTTATCTGCTGTACCAACGCGGCAAGCGTTGTGCTTTTGCCGCTTCCTGTGGCACCTGTAACGAGCAGCAAACCGCTGCTGCTCTCGGCAAGCTGACTGATAATTTGCGGCAGGCCAAGACTGTTGCAGTCAGGAATATTCTTTGGCAGCAGACGAATCGCCGCCGCATAACCGTTGCCAAGACGGTAAATATTGAGCCGGCAGCGCTCCTGCAAGGCATCGCTAAAGGCAGCATCCACCTCGCCTGTCTGCAGCAGCTGCCGCTTTTCCTGTTCCGGCAACAAGGCAAGCAACGCCTGCTCCAGCTTTTCCCGGGAAATAATTTCGTTTTGCAAAGGCTGCAGGCTGCCATCTACGCGCACCATCGGCATTCCCTCAGGTGTAAGATGCAGGTCACTGGCTCCCATACTTTTTGCCTGCAGCAGCAGCTTATCAAGCATTATCAGCCTCCCCGGTGATACCGACGCGCCACAATTCTTCAACCGTAGTTGCCCCCTGCAGCACCTTATCAACTGCGTCAGCATACAGACTACGCCAGCCCTGCTTACGTGCCTCCCGCAAAAGCTCTGCTTCATCGGCGCCGTTTACCAAAAGCTGCTGCATACGTTTATCAAACACAATCAGCTCATGCAATGCCAGACGCCCTCTGTAGCCTGTGCCGTGACAATGCTCACAGCCGTGAGCCTGCACCACCTGCAGTTTTTCATCCGCTCTGCGCCCCAGATACTGCAGCTCCGCTGCAGTTGCCAAGCGCCGCTCGCCGCAATAGCGGCACGGACGGCGCAGCAAACGCTGTGCCAGCACACCGCGCAACCCGGCAGCCAGCAGATAATCAGCAATTCCCATATCAAGCAGACGGTACACAGCGCCGATGGCATCATTTGTGTGCAATGTGCTCAAAACCAAATGACCTGTCAGCGCTGCATGTACCGCCATCGCCGCCGTTTCCTCATCTCTGATTTCACCCAGCATGATAACATCCGGATCCTGACGCACAACAGAACGCAGTCCTGCAGCAAAGGTAAGTCCGCTCCTGCGGTTGACCGCCACCTGATTAATCCCCGCCAGCTTATATTCCACCGGGTCCTCCAGCGTTATAATATTGCCGGCCGCAGCATCAAGCTCCTGCAGCGTGGCATATAGCGTCGTTGTTTTACCGCTGCCAGTAGGTCCTGTCAAAAGCACCAAGCCGTTTGGCTGATGAAAAAGCTGACGGTAACGCTGCAAATTACTTTCGCTGAACTGCAGCTGCTCCAGCTGCAGCAGATTATCCTGACGCTGCAGAAAGCGTATAGCCAGCTTTTCACCGTTCACCGTAGGCAGGCTGGCTAGGCGCAAATCCACCTCGCTGCCTTCATGCTCCAGCAAAAGACGCCCATCCTGCGGCACTCTTTTTTCGGCAATATCCATACCGCTCCACACCTTCAGCTGCGTCAGCAGCGTGCTTTGCTGCGTACGCGGCAGCACACACAGCTGTTGCAGCAGGCCGTCAACACGGATGCGCACACACACTCCCTGTCCGTCAGGCTCGATATGCATGTCACTGGCACCCTGAGCCAATGCCAGATGCAGCAAATTCTCTGCCAGCTTATTATTACGCAAAACTTCCATTGCACCACCTCATTTTTTCTGTGTTGCATTCATTGTAGCATAAAAAAAGCGAAATGCAATACGATAATTTAAAATTTTCTCTATTTTCTAAATTTTCACTTGAAATTATTCTCTGCTTGCGCTAAAATGAAAAATGAAATTTACCATGCAATGCTTGTTGTCGTCATCTTAACGGATAACACTGAAAGGAGCCATTATGCTAAAACGATTTTTCCCGTTAATACTCAGCAGTCTGCTGCTTGCCTTAGCTCTGCCCTGCAACGCTAAAAACAAGCTCAACAATCCCTTTTTGCCTTCCCCCGCCAACGTCGGCCAAACTGTTGCAGTAAACATTCCCACACTGCCGCAGCCCGTCAGCGAACGCCTGGCCTGCTATTCTCTGAGCTACGCCCGCGCCAAGGACGTGCAGGAAGCGTTGACGCCACATTTCGGCACTAAGCTGGGGCTTGATACTATCACCAACAGCCTCATCCTTTTGGGAGATGAGCAAAGCCATGCACGCTTAAGGCAGCTGCTGCCCAAGCTGGATATAGCAACAAGACAGGTAACGCTGGAAGCTAAAATCATCGCCGTCAGCCGCGAGGACAGTAAAAACCTTGGTGTGCGCTGGGACTGGGACACAATTCCCCAACGCAAGCAGGAAACGAACGACAGTAACAGTGACAGCAGCAATTATGACGGCAGCTTCAAATTTTGGCGCGGCTTTTCCTTCCGCTTCAACGCTACGCTTAATGCCCTCATCAATAGCGGCAAGGCGCGTATTTTGGCAACACCGCGCATCATCACCATCCCCGGCAAGGAGGCCAGCATTTTCATCGGTGACCACATCCCCGTGCAGACAGAAAAGCACGACAGCAGCGGCAGCTACACGGCAACAGAATATCTGGATGCCGGCATCAAGCTACAATATGCGCCTATCATCAGTGAGGATGGTAAAATGGTTACTGCCAGTGTCCACACTGAGGTGAGCACGCCTGTGCTTATCAGTGAGCTGAAAAATTACCGCATCACCAGTCGTACTGCTGACACCAACGTGCGCATGTACAGCGGCGAAACGCTGGTTATCGGCGGATTGATAAGCGAGGAACAGCAGCGTACTATGCAGAAGGTGCCCTTTTTGAGCAAAATTCCTCTGTTAGGCGGGCTGTTTAAAAACCATTCGCGTTCGCACAGCAAGACGAAGGTTTTGCTGCTTTTAACGCCGCACATTACGGAAGCAGGCGCTTCGCCGGCGATTTATAACGAGGGGCTGATGAAGGAGGAAGGGAAGCTAACTGATTAACATGGTTAATTTTTTCTGCACACTTTCGTATTAAAGCACTTAATACAACTTCAAACTTCTTTATAGCTAAAAAAGCTGGGACAAAACCCAGCATAAAAAAGAAAACCAGCGGAAGTTTACCGTCAGGGTAAATATCCGCTGGTTTTTTAGTGCAAAAAATCAAAAAAACTTAAACTCTAGCGATTCTTTAATTTGTCGAAGTTGGTTTTGTCCCAGCCTTTTTTTCATACATGGTTGATTTGACGCTTACAGACGTTCAAGCGAGCGTCTGCCTTTTTTACATATTACGATATACGCCAAAGATGAGCAATGCAGCAGTAAAATGAAATCTACATGAAGCATAGGTTAATGGGAAGTAAAAAATTATTGTCTCTCTCAGCAAGCTAACGAATAGCTTACATTCCTGCCTTCGCCATATTTTTTTAACAGCCCCAGCTGCAGCATCTTTTTGAGCACAAGAACTGCTGTAGATGTCGATACATGCAAAGCCTTCTCTATCATACTCCGCGTAACCAGAGAATTTTTGCGCGCTAATTCAAGTACAATTTGATAACGCTCTTCTTTCTTGGACGCAGTCTTACTTTCATCTGCCAAAGAATAATTCTTCACCCGTTTAGCAGCAAAATTAATATTAGGAAGTACAAGCTTAAAGGCATTATCTGTTGCCAAAAGCTGTGGCTTCACTGCACAATCCGCATAGCACTCATCAATCTTTAAAAGCCCCGTTCCATAGGCTTCAATTAAATGCAAACGATAAAAAACATTCGCCAGATTTTTATTTCTCAGCATAGATACACCAAGCTTAATATCTGCCAAAGACAAGCCCTTGACCAACCCGCCTATCGTCACAAATTCTATCCTGTCATCAAAAATACTAATCAGCGTCGGTCCACCAATGCCATATTCCCGATGGATTACAGCATTCAATAAAGCCTCACGCACAGCCTCAGGTGGATAGTCCCGTGTGTCTACTCGTTCCAAGCCAGGAAATTCTGAACGTGTATAATTAAATTGATTAATATAAGCATAAGCATCTTCAAGCTGCTTGAACAACGAACCACTCAATTCTTTACGGTCGTGAAAAACAGTCTTTTTGCTACCCTCAAAAACTGCCAGCTTAATAATAGAAATGCATTGGTCAGAAAGCAGCATACCAAGATTGGAATAGGTTCCATCGGCACTAATTAGCTGCAAGGTGCGCTTCTGCGCATCGCCAAACTGCAAGTGTTTTTTAGCAAAGTATGCCTCTGCTTCTTTAAACGTCAGATTTTGGTTTAAAGAACGTGCTTCTTCATAAACGTCGCCACTCGATTCCTTAATCATTTGAAGAATGGCAGTCTCTGATGCAGGAACAGATGATGCCCCCTGTCTTACATACACTCCCGCTGGCCTAATTCCCTTATTAGCTAAATAATATGGTCTGGCAACTCCTCGCTGAATTATGAGCACAACAACATGCTTATTCTCCATAAGCTCAGTACTGCAATCAACTGCTACTGTAATATCAGGTCGAATAGTATCACGAATCATGTTCATTACCTGCAGCATCACCGCATCTGGATTTTCTACTCCTTCCACGCTGCCATCATCATTAATGCCAATATATAATGTTCCTCCCTCAGTATTAGCAAACGCCAACACTGCGTATTTAATATCATCAGTATATTGACGCTTGAATTCTATATTCTTACCCTCTAACATAAGCTACCTCCTTGCTAATTACTTTTCTAATTATAATTATAAGAAGTTGTTAGATAAATAGCAAGAAAAATCGCTATGCCTGCTAATTCCCTTAATTTGAAGAATCAACATGTAAAACTTCATTACGTATCATCACTTCAAAAAAATATATTAGGCCAGCGCTACGCTAAAATTACAGCATAAAGCCATAACGCTTATCATAAATTTAAGCATATTACAAAATAGCTTTTTAATTGTTATATTATCATTCATCACTTAAATCCCCTTCCGCGTTAATCTCTAAATCCATACCCCCTAAATCAGCAATAGGATCGTCCTCCTCCTCTTCTTGGCCCCTATCATAGTCTTCGCTGATCCGCTCAAACATTTCGTCTAACCGATCATATATCCTGATGCGTTCTTCCCTCTTGTCTTTTTTACGTTCGACAACAACATCATTATTTTTAAATATTATCTTTATCGTTTCATAACAAGGGTACTCACTATAAGTATAGCCTTGTTTGAAAATAAGCTTTTTACCTTTTTTCTTAAGCAGAAGGTAATCAGCAGTTGTACTCAACATCGCTAAGCACTTCTTACCTGGTAATACAGAAACAGCTATTTCATCCTTAGTATGCTGGTAATAGATATCCACGCTATCCTTGAAAACTAATACCACTGCCTCCACAATCTCCTTAAATTCGAGTTCACAATTACAATGACTGTTAAGCTTTAATACTTCATGCTCCATAGCAAAACGCCTCCCTACTTCTTGTCAATTATTAAATTGTAAAACAAGTATACTGCTATAGATAATATAACAGTATACTTGTAATTTAGCTATATATTAATTGCACTACCATAGTTAACCAGAAATTTCTTCCTCATTACTGTTATTTTGATAATCATCATATATATTTGTATCATAAGATGGTTCTCCAGTATAAACAGGAGTATTATCTTTAACCGGTTCTTTGTAGTCAGCAGCATGAACTTCTTTATCCCATTCTATAATAAAAGCTGTACTATTACTATTTTCTAATAATGGAGAAAAAGAGCCTGCCTTTAAGCATTATCCTCTGAATATCTGTACCCAATAATATTCATACTCAGTATTTTCATCACAACAATAGCCAACACCCAGCTCCTTAAATACAGGATTTAAAATATTAGCCCTATGTCCTTCAGAATGCATCCATTGATCAACAACACCTTCGGGAGTACCTCTTCCCGCGGCAATATTTTCACCTAGAGTATTGTTTTTATTTTTTACAACAGAAAAGCATCTGCTGCCGTCAGGTCTTGTATGCGACATAAGCTGCGTTATTTCAACAGCTCTGATTGCCGCACTATCCTGCAAATCAGCTGCAAGACTTAAGGGAGCAACCCCAACCTTGCTACGTTCGGTATTGCACAGCTCCAATACTCTTCCAGCAAAAGCAGGAGCATTCAGCGCCGGTTCGCCATGAAATTTTTTATTCTTATGATGAGCAAAAAGCTCAACCAGCGGATTACGTCTTTTCTGCCAATCTCTCGCCTGCTTTTCCAAGGCATATTTACGCTGATTTACTATGCGGTCACGTTGAGCAGCCTGTCTTTGTCTAGCTTCCATCGAATGCTTGGCAAAATCATTACTGCCTGCTGCCGCAACACTATTTGTCATTGATATGACAGCGATAAAGCAAAACGCAATTAAATATATTACAGTAAAAAACTTTTTCATTTCTCTCTCCATAAAATAAATTTATTATTCTGCAGTAAAGCTATGATTATCCTAAATACCCCATTCATCAACGGAATATAACAGGAAATCCTTTTCTGCATCTTCCTTACTGCTCACGCGCCACAACCATTGGCCGTCAGCAGCCAGGCGCTCATATTCTTCCGCCAAAGTATATGCCGGTGAATATTTTCCGTAAATACTGTTTATACGCTTTACTGTCCTTGCAGCCGCATCATAGTCCTGCAAAAGCACATAAGCCAATAATCTCGGCAGCAAGGCTTCTGCTTCATTATATTGATTTTTATTCCGTTCCAGCAGCTTTAATGTCTGCTTCGCATATAAACAAGCTCTGCTTTTATAGTCCTCATAGTCAGGATAATAGCGGGCATCACCGGCATAGCAGGCTATGGCATACTGTAAATTCAGCGTTATGCTGTCAGGATAATCTTTAAGCTGCTTCTCATATAGCGTGCATGCTTGTGCAAAGTAATTTTTTGCGTAACTCAAACCGCCGCGATGACGATAAATCTGTGCAGCCAACAGCCTATATTCCGCACTTTCCGGAATAATCGCCAACGCAAGATTAATATTTTTTATTGCTTCCGTATATTTTGCATTTGCAGTCCGTTTATCTGTTGCCGCTCTGGCCTCCTGATAAGCCGTCAAGGCACCTCCTGCGTACTCATACGCTTTATTGCGGTCGGAGGCATAAATTACTCTTCCCTGAGCATCGTACAAGCAATTATAGGCTGCCGCAGCTTCAGCATCCGCTTCGACATTATCAGCAATATTATTGGCCAAGCAAGTATTCATAGCGCAAGCACAGGATAAAACCAATACCAACTTTTTCAGCATAGCTCTCACCTTCTATCAGTAAAAAAGGAATGCCCTTTAATGCGAGCATTCCTTTTTTGTTGCCGTTTATTTTACAAAGGCAACTGCTTTATTTTCCAACATACCGGATTTTTCATTAGCATATAAAATTTTATCGCCATCTTCTACACTAACAACAACGTTAACCGGATTTACGGAATTAGCACCACCGCGAACGCTCACAGCCTTCACAACCAATGGATTGGCACCGGCACGGGAATTAACGGCTGCAGTCTGCACATCGTTATAGTATTCTACCATGCCCTTGCTGATAGCAAAGTCTTTATCAATGTTACGCATGCCATAAATAGCACGGCCGTTGACATCATAAATAACTGGAGAGAAGGTACCCTCCAGTCCTAAGCCGGTAGCATCTACAACAACACCGGTATAGGAAGCAGCTTCGGCCTGTACCTCCGGAGCAGGAGTGTAATCTTCGCTTATTGCAGGCGCCTCTTCAGGCAGAATGGTTTTTTGAGCTTCAGGTACAGCAACTGCCGCAACACTCTTCACGCCATACATAGGAATAGCCATTCTGACGGTGTAGCTGCCGTCATCATTGGCAGTTTCTTCAACTATGCGTGCACCCTTGACCAATGCGCTGATTTTAGTATTAACAATATCACTTTCAATTGCCAGATCACGCATAGTGGTTTCAGCATCAACCTGAACACCTTTAATAATTTCTGCCAGCTGACGATAAGCATCAACAACGGCAGCACGGCGCGCAAGTGCAGTACCGCGTGCAGCAGGCACGTTTTCCGGCGGCAGGCCTACACCCCATGCTTCAACATCAGCCTCAGCACCCTTTTCCCAGTTTACAGAGCCCTTAACATTTTGCTGCACATTTACCTGTACGGATACATCATCCGCACTTGCAACAGCAGGTGCAACACCTGTTAAAGACATGGACAGACCAAGTACGACAGCAGCGAATAAATTTTTCTTTGAATACATTGTTAGCATCTCCTTAAATTTTTAATATGTTTTATAACTACCATTATGCTTATTAAACCACTCTGTAGCATCTTTCGAATAGTTATCTTTGCTAGCTTGTGTTTTGTTAGCTCCTATAACTCTATTACCATAACACAAAGAAACTCTATCTCGAAAATACTGCCAAGCACCAACCTCAGTTATAGCAAAATGCAAATGCCAACTTTGTTTAGGATTCTTATCTTTAGATAACGAATAACCGGAATTTGCAATTTGTTGACCTTTTTTCACTTCCTGATTCTCCTTCACGAGAATGCTTCCTGTTTTCAAATGAGCATATAAACTATATCGACCATCCTTATGACGAATAATAATATGCGGTCCATAACTAGATAAAGGAAATACAGCCACACGATCAACCGTTCCATCGGCTGTTGCCTTTACAGGTAAATTTTTTGCTTCAATATCCATTGCGTTCCAATAATAAAAGCCATAGCTAGGATTTCTTCCATAGGTAGCATCATGTTTTATAGGATTATATGTTTTGTTTTTATCGTTATATCCAGAATAATAGTACAAGCAAGATATTTTATATGCATCTATAGGCCAAACATAATCACCTGACGGTACGATATTTTTATCATCCTTGTCTTCGTTCAGCCCCTTCACGGCAGTTCGTTCTACGTAGCGTTCTCTCTTCGCACCGTTGTCGGCCCAGTAACGAATAAAATAGGACTTCGCATTTTCTCCCAATACTTCAAGATCAGAACCGGCAGTTACCCAGCCTGCTCTTGCTCCGCTTAAGTTAGGATTGTCATAAGTATTGGCTCTATATCTTGCTGTCGCTTTCCACACTCCATAAGAAGATGACTGCTCCTGCTTTTTATCTTCTCTTTGCACAGGCTTCACAATGGGATTCTTGTTAATCACATTATTATTTACTTGCTGCTTACCTGCCTGCCGTGCATCCCAGCAATCCCAATACGGAGCCCAAGCCATTTTATAGCCACCGTTGTTTAATTTATAAATAAACTGCCTGCTTTCTCCGGATTCAGACACCACAAGAAGCGTTTCATTATCGTTAAAGGAACCAAACTTTCTGCTATGGTCAGGGCCGGTATATGTATTGGTATTTGCTTTTGGCGAATAACGCTCCTGATTAGCAAAGCCTATATTATTTACCAAATCATCTGCTCTGAACCATCTGCTTACTCTGCCGTTGCCGACAGGATAAGAACCATACGCCCAGCCATCGCTTCTGATTTGCGTTACCACAACATAATCACCGGGATCAATCCAGCCTTTTTGTACACCGTTAGGCTGTAAATAACAATTCATTTTTTTTACGGCATAGGTTTGCAACGGTACTCTGTCGGCAGGAATACTTCCGGCTTCAGCAACTACGCCAAGAGCCAACGCCAAGCCTAAGGCCAATAAGCCTATTTTTTTCATCTGAAGCAACTCCTTTGCAAATTATTTCAACGCACTTACCAGGTATGACGATAGCCGGCGCTGATTGCCCAAGGTTTTTCAACCCTGCTTCCAAAATCTCTTTCCAAATCAATATAGAAGCTGTTGTTTTTGCCAACCTTTGCGCTGGTGCCGACTGCAAATTTCAGCCAGGTTCCGCCCATATCTGTATATGCGGCAGTTTTGGTTCCCGGAACATTCATATACATTTCGCCGTCAAAATCGTGTACCAGATTCATGCGATAGTAAATATCATGCTTGTCCAGCTTCTTGCCAACCTGAATACCTATGTTTGCCATTTTACTGGTAACGCTGTCGCCATGAATTTTAAAACCGCGTGTATCCTTAAAATCAACATCACTGATTCTGCCCCAGGTCAGACCGGCAAACGGCTCATAATACCAATCATTTCTCATTTCGTAGCGACGTCCGTATTTAGCTGCGATACTGAATACATCCTTGGAATAATTGCCGCCGGCAAAAACATTATTTATATCAAGACCGGCATAGGTTTTATCCATTTTGCCGTATTTCAGTATGACATCAATATAATCATTATTATCCTTACCTAACCAGCTGCCATACAGGTTATAACCGGTGCTCTTCGCATCACCGATAATGCCTGTATCACACTTATTGACAGAATGCGTGATGCCAAAGCCACCAAACATAATTGCTGCATTACTTTCATGCTTCCAATCATGACCACCGCTGGTCATGTTGTAATCATAGCCATAGCCATCAATCTTCATTTCGCCGGTTTCACCGCGAATCCACACGCCAACCTCGCTGGGATCATTGCGGATATCCATTACACGTTTAAATACGTTATCAATCTCATTAGTGTTAATGTATGGTTCGTTAGACGGGAGCTGCTGGTCAAGGATATCGCCTGCAGCTTTGCTGCCCCAACCGACAAAATTATAGTCACGGCCGGTAATAAGAGCTCCGGAAGTAAGAGCTTCTTCCTTAATGATAGGAGTATACAAGCTCAAACCATCATCACCGCCTGCAATTTCTAAATTATAAAACATCAGACCGGTTTTCAGATTAATCTTGTTATCACCATCTACATGCACAACAGTTACACTATGACCATCGGACTCTTTAATAGGCACGCCTCCGTTGTCATCCTTATTCTTGATTCCTAACTGCAGTTCAGCAGGAACAGTACCTGTTAAGACAACCTTGTCGCCCACATCATTAAGCAAATCTGTTGATACACAAATCGCACTCTTCTCATTAGTCTGCAGGTTCGCAAAGGTAACAGTCTGGAATTTTGTATTCCAGACATCAGTTGAACCATAATTATAGTAGTTAGGTGTATTTACATATACCACGCCACCATTCAGTTTTAAGCCATAAACCACATCTGTCTGATTAGCCGGCACACTCCAAAAAGTATTCTCGCCCAATGTCATGTGAAAGTTTGCATCACTGCCCTTAATAGCCCCCCAAAAAGCACCTTCTAATATATGTGAACTATCAAGACTCTTTTCATCGCCTTTTAAATTGATATTTGTCTGTGCACCGCTAAAGTGTTCAATATCACCGTAAATATAAGTTGCCCGTGCAATATCATCAGCATTCAAAGTAAAATTGCCCATGTTTCTGATTGCATTATAACCGGCAGCATAAGGTTTATCTCCCGGAAGATTATCAGCCGAAACATTAAATACTACTTCTCCATTTATGGTCATATTGCCTTCGTTTTTTATAACAGAACCGCTAAACCCATTGCCTGAAGATGTATCTGATGCTATATGAACATCCCCGATTATATTTAATGTAGCACTGGCTTCATTTCTTAAAGCAACAGTCTCAGGTATTTTATTATTAAGACCAATTTTCAGGTTGCTTTTGACAGTTAAAGTTCCTGCTTCATTCTTTATCGCAAATTGAGAATAAATAGCATCCGCACTGGCATGCCCGGAATAAATATTGTTTACAATCCATATATCTTTATCACTGTTTATCTGTACATCGGCACCGGCACTATTGTTCAAAACACCGATACTGTGACCGATACCGGTATTATAATCAATCGTCAAGCCTGATGTTTTGTCGTCGCTTCCGATAGACACAAAATTAATGATTTTGTTATTATTACCGAAAATATTTATTGTTGCACCTGTATCATTGGCATCCGTAAAGCTGGGAGCAGTTATTGCACCAACCTCAGGAGAATCACTTGTTCCGGAAAATGTTGTTTTATAAGTAATTTCTTTATCGGTATTGATATCAATCTTGGAATGAAAAGCTGCCTGTGCACCCATATTCATAGAACATACACTCAGCAAAACTCCCGCAATCAACGCTTTCTTTTTCATCATCACAACAATCCTTTCATTGTTAAATATAATTTGCAGCCATTTTTCCTGCTATATCTTCAGCAGCTTTAGCAATAGCATTATGTACACTATCCATTGTTACATTAACAGTACCGATTTTCAGCACCTTCACTCCTGTAAGCCCATTACCGGCATGTAATTTAACAAAGCTGCTTTTAGATTTGCCGTCACCTTTGACAGCCATAAGAATATCACCGGTTTCTACATCCATAACTCTTGCAATAACATGCGCCTTTACTGTGCATACATTAACTCCGCCGCCAATATTCGTCAAAATCTGTGTTCCGGTATCACTAACACTCACGTTAGTTACATTGCCGTAAATTATATAACGCGTATTGAGCAGGCTCCCTATTTCTTTTGCCGTATCAGGATCAATCAAACCCACAGTTTTTAACTGTTTTTCCTGTAAGCGGTGCATTACCATATCTTTATCCATAATATTAAAGCAGTGCTTATTGACGAGTCCGTTGATTATATACTCACTGGACGTATACTCTGCATTATTGATACTGATTTCCGAGGTTGTAGCTCCCGGTCGCGTTCCAAACTCCATAACAGCTACATTTGCATCCTTACTGATCGCGGCAGCAAAGCACTGACTGCCAAAAGTCAACAGTAAAACAGCAAATAAAAGTATTCTTTTTATCATAAACTGCCTCTACTTAACAAACATCTTGCCTGCATCCGAATCAGCAATCAAAGCATCGGCAATAGACTGCGCAGTATTTTCCATTGCCTTGTAATACATATCATTGTTCAGCTTGTCACTGCCTATTTTAATACTGCCAAACAGAGAAATCTGCTTTTGAGTATCCTTGCCGATTACTTCCTTTTGCCAGATAACCTCGCCGGTAGACGCTTTAATAACCTTTAAATCCGCCTGCACTCCGACGCCTGTCTTTTTAACATTAATAGAACTTGCTAAAGAAGATAATGGTCCTAAAGGTCCCATCATATTTGCAGCACCTGATCCACCCATCATACTCATTGCCGTATTTGCATATTGTGCTGCGTCTGCAATTTTATTTTCCATCCAGTCACCACTGCCAAGGTTAAGAATAGTTCCTTGAATTAAATATTCAGCATTATGCTGCCTGCCAATACTGCTTACAATGACAGGGCTTACAATTTGTCCTAATCTGGCACTAGCAATGCTTTGTGCCCATTTTTCGTTAAAGCCTTGTCCTTCAAACAATGTATTATAATCACCATAGTTCATAGCATATCTTGCATTCTGAAAAACGGCAGCCTTTTCATCATAAAGCAGCTTTTCCAAATTCTTGTCTATTACCTTGGTTTCTTTAAAATTAAACTTGCCGCTATTAAGCAGCTTTTCCATAACTAAATCAGATAAGGTTGCTGCTGATTCAACCCTGTCATAGCGAGTGTCATCTGTAAAACGCATTAGCACACAAGAGGGATTAGCAAAAGCGGTTAATGTTACTGTACTGCTGAAAACCAAAGTAACCATTGTAGAAGCTAATACTTTTAAACTCTTTCTCATCAGTTCTCACCTTCATCTTTCTTAGGCTTTTTGGTAGCATCCTTTACGCCCGCAGGTAAACTTAAATATTCTTTAGCTGGAGTTGGTGAAAATTCGTTAACTTTAATAATGCAGCGTCTTGCCTGCAATTTACCTTGATCATCATAAATAAACTGCGCCGAAGCAATTTTTGTCAAAGTGTAACCATTAAAGTAATATCTGATTGCTTCCATATTCTGCCCGTTAGATTGATAATCTACGTAATTCAAACCATTAGACAACCAGCCAGAGCCTACTTGTCTATAACTTGGCATCTCGGAGCTTTTCATATTATCAGGCAACATGGCATTTAAAAGACGTGTCATATCACCGCCACCAAAAGCATCACCTTGCAGCATATAAGCAATATTATTAGTCCGGTTAGCAACAACAGTATTTTTCTTAGTGCCCCAAATAGAAGTCTTTTGTCCTTCATTATATTTGGTGTACACATAAGTCCCATTTTCATTTTGCAAACGGCAATTTATAAAGCCATTATAACCAACCTCTTCGTAGCGATTACTGCCATCACTTACAACAATACATTCCAACGGTTTATACATTAATTTACTAACATTACCATTGCTCATAGTGTTATTACCTGTCAGAGTAATTTTATCTTTATTGGTTATACGCTCCTCCGGGGTGATATTTACGTATTTGATTGTATACTTCTTATTCATTAACAAATTACGATACGTATCAAGATTACTTGCTTCTGCAATAGCAGAAAACATTGCCCCTACAGCAACACAAGAAACTACTAAAGCTTTCCACACTTTATTCATCGTTTATTCCCCCTTCTTGCCATAGTCTTCCACTAAAACTTGCTTATCAAGCAAATCATCCATATCACCAATACCAGCTGCATACACCTTGCAGCCATCTGGTATTTTCAAAGCGTTTTCAGGTAACTCCTGCGTAATTTTTTTCACCTTCATAGTATTAATCAATTCTTCTTCACCATTACCACTTTTTACGTAAGTCTTAATGGTTTGCAATTCGCCATCCTTGTAATACGTATAAAAAATTTTGTCAAAAAGCACTCCGCCAGCTTTATTTTTAACAGAGAAAGAGTATTTATCGTAATCTAAAGGAGCTTTATCGTCAGCAGTTTTACCACTGCCCACATAACTCGGAACTTTAAACTCTGTAAAGGAATTAAAAATATCGTTAGGCGCAAAAGCTACTAATTCTTCCGGTAAAGCCAAACGATAACGCACACTACTCCATCCCTCATTAGGGTCAAGGTTTTCATCATCAAGTTGATTGTAATAAGCCATGATTGCTTTCTTTTTGCCCTGGAACTGATAATATTTGCCATCAGCATATAACGCAGAAGGTTCTTTAGTATCTGATTTGATAAAGAATGAAGCTAAACCAATAATCGGTACAGCTGCTAAAAACGGATTACCCATAGATGTATAAACAGTGTAATCCATGCGCTTACCATCTTTTACAGCCAAGCATTTTTTTACATCATTCAATTCATATTCAACATAAAAATTGCCAGATGACATCATCTGCTTATATTCCGCTGCCTTAGGCTGCTCTGCAAAAGCAGAAGCCACAAAAGTGCTTAAAGTCAGTGTCAGTGCTAAAATTTTTTTCATCGTTTCTCACCCCACAAATATTTTAGAAACCTGTTTTGATTTTCAGCTTTTTGCCGTTGTTCAAGGTTGTCATAATACCCATATTACCGTAAATAGCATCACGCACAGCCTTACTGATTGCATTACGCACCTGAATATCAGAAACCTCAACAGTACCAACCCTAATGACATAATCCAATGTTTCACGCTCATAGGAAATATTTTTGTTATGAGTGGATACCGTATTAACATTATCAGCTTTGGTAATACTTTCATCTACAGTACTGCTGTTATTTTTTTCGGTATGCTCTGTTTCTGTTGTTTCGTTTATATCAGATGAGGTTGCACTGCTTGTATTGCCTTTATTTACAGATTCCGAACTGCTATTATCAATGGTATCTGTTTTAGCTGTTTCTTTACCGACACTATCTGTCGTAACGGTACTGTTTACGGTTCCTTTTGTATTTTCCTGATTTACGACAGTATTTTCCCCATCTGTTATTAACTGAGGATAAATTGTATGATTAGGAGCATTATCAACCAAAATTTTCAGTTGATCTAAATCAGTAATAGTAATTTTGCCATCTCCGTTCATGTCAGCATTAGAAGCGTCATAATCAACATCCTTATCAATTAACACCTCTTTTAAAAGCTTAACATCATCATAATTGACAACACCGTCATAATTAACATCCCCTTTTAAATTAAAAGCCGGACTTTTATTAACATTAGCTTGTGTGTTGCTGACATTATTGTCGGTAACCTGATTATTTTTTTCTGTTGTGGTATTTCTGTTATCAGTAGCTTTAGTTTCAGTCTTTTTATTTATGCTGTTTTCTTTACTGTATGTATTATTGGTTTCATCAGTACGGGTATTGTTTTTAGTGTTGTTCCTATTTTTGTCATAGGTACTGCTTTGGCTGTTTGTAGTATTAGTATTCTTACTATACTCATTTTTCCGGTCATGATTAACAGTATTGAAAATGTCCTCGGTTTCTATTTTTCTGTTACGATATTTAGTGAAGCTCAATTCGTTGTATGTACTTGTCGAACTGCCCTTACCTAAGCCCGCAACGATAATACGACCTGTTTTTATATCAACAATACGTACCGCAACATTTGCTGTAACTACATGCTGTGCATTATCAAAGGAGCCTTTATCACCATGCTGGTAGCCCAAAACATTTTCTTTAGTTGTCAATCCGGTAAGATAGCCTACAACCATATATTCCGCACCGGCAAATTTGCCAATTTCTACTGTGGTAGAAGGGTCAACCAATCCGGACATATTTATACTATGCATATTGGCAATCGTACTCAGCTGTTCGTAATCTATCAAATCAAACCAACCGCTGGCAGAAAGCTGATAAATAGCATATTCTGTAGCAGAGCTGAAATCCTGATCTCTTAATCCTTGGCTGGTAATAGCCTTATTACCAAAATTCATAACAGCCACACGAGGAAAATTCTTAATATCCGTAGCCTGTGCAACAGAAGCCCCAACCAGTAAGCTGACTAAAGTAACTCCACTGAAGAATTTTTTTAAATTCATCTTTATTCCTCCACATTATTCCGCCGTTATAACAATATTATTTGCGGTAATATTTTTTATAAATAAATTGCATTTGCATTTCTCTTTGAGCATTCTGAAAACTGTTTGCGGCTTAAGAGTTGTTTCAATGGTCACCGTTGCTTTTCCGTTACTGAAATTTTTCTCTTGAACATTGCTCACGCCTGCGGTATGCTTCAAAGCTGTGATAATTTCTGATACAAATTTATAATTGTCCGTTTCAATCTCTACCTGTATTTGATTATCTGCAGCCGAAGCCCTATTTGCTAAAACAGACTTTATTTTTGTCGCAACAATTTCGGAAAGCTGAACTACTGCAGTATTCTCAGAGCTATTATTGCTGTTATTTATAGCCTTCGTTTCACTTCTAAACGTATTGACTACTTCACCGGTAGCAGCCTTGACAACTTCAACATTGATTTCCGCAACACTATTTATCAGATTAGTAGAAAAATTTTCTACTAAGTCGCCACTGCCCAAATCAGTATATCTCGGCAGGCTTATATTACCGGTATGCAAATCTAATTTACCTATAATAAGGTAATCCATCTCCGGATTAGGCAGTAAAGCAGAAGCGTCCAAAGGCATACCTCTGTCAAAATTTTTTTCATTATATATCAATGCCGAATCAATAACATGAGAAAAACCCAATTCTACCAGCTTTCTGTTTATAGCAGCTTCACACATTAAAGGATATTTTTCTTTAACTGCGTTATCTGCATCACTATAATATGTAACCACTACACCAATCCGCGGATCTCCTAAGGCTTTTATCATTTCAATGCGATTCATCAGCTGCGAATTCGGGTTGGTATTCACATCAATCTTCGCACGGACATAATAGCTGCCATTTCTTTTACCTTCATCAATTACACGCACATCCGTAATGAAGCCAACAGATTTAGCATAAATTTCATCGCTTACCACCGAAGCCTGACTCACCAATGTTTCGGAATTAATATATGTACCGACAACCTGCTCCACTGCATTACGTTTGGCATCGCGCAGCGCACTGTCCCTGTCTTCACCGACACCGGAAACATCAGCAATCTGCGCATAGGTAATATTATTCAATGCCAACAAAAGCATAGCTGTTACAACCTTCCATCTCATTATAGCTCTCGCCCTCCAATGTATACCTCTAATACCCATTTTACCCCCCCCACTACACAATAGCGTTTTTACGAAGTACTTGTCTATTAGTTCGCAAAGCATCGTCATATATGGGTATCTCTTATCAATGCTCATATATATCATTATAAAATTTCCATTATACTTTTAATTTTAACCAAATTGACATATATCTGACACATGTGACAACTTTTGTGACAGGCTTTTTACATATTCAAGACTTTATTATTGTCACAAATTCATCTATAATATATATTGACGATGAACTTTTTTAGGAAGGGTTTTGCTTATGACATTATTTGCAGATACGCTTAAAAAGTATCTAGAAACTAAAAATACAACAATTTACACTATCTCAAAAATTAGTGGTGTAGACAGAACAATGATACAGCACATGAAGGTTGGTAAGCGTATGCCTGCGAATGTTGCAGACGTAACTGCTATTGCCAAAGCCATGATGCTCAACCCCAGTGAAACAGCAGAATTGCTGCGTGCCTATCACATATCACATATGGGTGAGGAAAATTATTTCCGTCGTGAGCACGTCAGCAAAATCATCTCCAGTTTTTACGATATGAATTCTGCCGACGAGCTTGTGATTCCCACAGGTGTGCAGGATATGCTTGAAATGAATGAAGCTCTGAAAATAATCAACGGTCAGGGCAATATCAATCGCATTTTAAAAGCTGTTTTGGAAATTGAATCCAATAAAAAATCAGGCCATATCAAATTAATGGTACAGCCTGAATATCAATATATTTTTGATTGTCTTACTTCCATTGATTTTAACCGCAACAATACGCTTGTGGAAGCTATCATCGTTTTTGACAAAAACGAAGGACATAAAGGCACCACCTATAATCTTAACATCCTGCAAAAGCTTGTGCCTATTTTATTCCAATGCGAGGTTTTCCATCCTTACTATGTTTATGACAATGTTGATACGTTGTTCAACAACACCAGTATGCTGCCGTTCAAAATCATCACCAGTGATTTCGTGCTGGCAGTGTCCTATGAACAGGATAAGGCTGTGCTTTGCAATTCGCAGGATATGGTAGCACTCACCTGTGATACCTTTCAAAAAAGCCTCAGTGTTGCCAATCCTATCTGCCACACCTTCCATCCTACGCCGGAGGAATATTTGCAGTCCACCTTCCTCAGCGACGAGGAAATAAACGCTGAAGAAGTGCATGAGCTTTTTTACCAGCCTTGCTTCCCCAGCTTCTGCCCGGAAAGTATCCTCATGGATAGATTGAACACTGACATTATCCCGCCAGAAATGCAGAGAGTTATTGCCGATTACTTTGCTAAAATCCGCTCAAAATATAGCTCTCACAGCATTTCCTTTACGCTTGAAGGCTTAAACCTCTTTATGGAAACAGGACGCGTAACAGAAATCCCTGATTTTATGTACACCTACCTGACGCCGCCGCAACGCCTGACGCTTTTAAAGAATATTATCAACAGTGTAGAGGACGGCAGCTTCACGCCAAGGATTGTGCGCAGCGGAAAGCTCTCCGTGCCTTCGCCTATTTGCATTTGCGCACCGAGCGAGCAAAAGGTTGTTATTTATTACTTCAGCCCCAATAAAGGACAGTATATCTTCCATCTGCAGGAATTAAGCTTGGTGCATGCATTCCATGATTTTCTGGTTTACCTGCCGGAAAGCAGTATGGTTTATTCTGAAGAGGAAAGTAAGGAGCTTCTGCATTCTGTCTACGAGAAATACAAAAATCTTTATAATTGATAAGTAACATCAAAAAGGTTGGAACAAACAAACTTCACAAATTAAAGAATCGCTAGAGTTAAGTGTTTTTTAATTTTTGCACTAAAAAACCAGTGGAAATTTACCTGACGGTAAACCTCCACTGGTTTTTCTGTTTAAGGCTGGGAGAACCCCAACCTAGTTTGTTATATCCTATGCAATTTTACATTTCCGAGAATTGGTCCTTGCCTACACCGCAAAGAGGGCAAACCCACTCTTCCGGTACATCTTCCCAAGCAGTGCCTGCTGCAACGCCGTTATCGGGATCGCCAACATCAGGATCATACACATAACCACAAACGTCACATACCCATTTTGCCATTAGCTTCGTCCTCCTCTTGTCATAGCCTGCGCTTTTAAGAAAAGCTAAGCGCGAGCTACATAATAATAATTATTTTTGACCTATAATTATTATAGCATATTCTACGATGATATTCTGCAAAATAGCTGTGAACCTTTTACTGCAGCACCTGCTGCTTTTCCGGTAAATCCAGGCGGAAGAAGTCGTACAAAGTCTGCGCCGCCGCATGATTCATGCCTTCTACCGCAGCCAATTCTTCAACACTTGCTGCACGCATAGCGTCCAGCGTTTTGAACGCCTTCCACAGCTCCTGCCGACGCTTAGGCCCGATGCCCTCCACATGGTCGAGCACGGAAACAAGATTGCGTTTACCGCGCAGCTTGCGGTGGTAGGTAATAGCAAAGCGGTGCGCCTCGTCGCGGATGCGCTGGATGAGGTGCAGTGCAGCGCCGTCACGGTCCAGCATGATGCTTTCGCTTTGGTGCGGCTTGAAGATTTCCTCCTCGCGCTTGGCCAGACCTACAACCGGCAAATCGTCAAGGCCAAGGCCGCGGATAACCTCCAGCGCCGAGCTCAGCTGGCCCTTGCCGCCGTCGATAACCACCAGGCTGGGTAAGTCCTCATAATCCCGGTAACGACGGTAGACAACCTCCTGCATGGATTTGAAATCATCAGGCTTGCCTTCTGCCGAAACGATTTTATATCTGCGGTAATCCTTCTTGCTGCTGGTGCCGTTGCGGAACACAACCATTGAAGCAACGGTTTCGCTGCCCTGCGTATGGCTGATATCGAAGCAGTCCATGCGCTCCAGGGGATGCTCCAAGCCCAAGGCCTGCTGCAGCTCTTCGGCTGCCTGCAGGTCATTTTTCAGCGACAGGCTGCCCTTACGCAGGCGTTCATTCAACAGCTTGACGGCGTTTTCATTCGCCAGCTTCAGCAAATCCTTTTTCACGCCGCGCTGCGGCAGCAGCAGCTCCACCCTTCGCTGTGCCTTGTCTGCCAGCCAGGTTTCAATAAGCTGCTTTTCATCCTCCTCGGGCAAATACGGCAGCACCACTTCCTTGGGAATAAAGGTTGCTTCGTTATAATACTGCTTCACAAAGGCTGTTATAACCTCCTGCGGCGTATCGCCGCCGTCGGGCATAAAGAAGTTATCTCTGCCGATGAGCTTGCCCTTGCGCACGAAGAACAACTGCACGCACAGGCCCGTCATATCCTGCCCCAGGCCGAAGATATCCATATCACCGCCATTATTGGTGACAGCCTTCTGCGCTTCATTCAAACGTGCCACAGCCTGCAGTTGGTCGCGCAGTCTGGCAGCCTCCTCAAAAGCGTAATTATCCGCTGCCTCCTGCATCTGCTGCTTCAAATCGCGCTCCAGCTCCGTCGTGCGTCCGTCCAGCACCATGCAGACGGATTTAATCATCTTATGATAATCCGCCTTGCTGATGTAACCGGCGCAGGGCGCAAGGCAGCGCTTAATGTGATAGTTAAGGCATGGTCTGTCCGGGTTCATTTTGCGACAGGTGCGCAGGGGAAACATGCTGCGCAGCAGCTTTACCGTGGCATGCATGGCACCGGCGTCAGCATACGGTCCGTAATAACGTGCGCCGTCGCGCAGCTGTCTGCGCGTCACATATAAACGCGGGAAATCCTCCTGCAACGTAACCTTAAGATAGGGATATGTTTTATCATCCTTCAGACTAATGTTGTACCGCGGGCGATATTTTTTTATTAAGTTGCACTCCAAAATCAGTGCTTCTACCTCACTGGAGGTTACAATCGTTTCAATCTCCGCGATTTTTGCAACCATCGCCTTCACCTTCGGCGTATGGCTGGCCAGATTACGGAAGTAGCTGCGCACGCGGTTTTTCAGCACTACGGCCTTGCCTACATAAATAACCTTACCGGAGGTATCGTGCATCAGGTAAACGCCGGGCTTTTCCGGCAGTACGGCCAAGGCATTTTTTATATTGTCGCTAAAGCCTGCGGCTAATTCTGTCATACATACCACCCGTTCTTTTTCGCCTTCGCCAGCTCCTGCTTGATGTACTGTCCGGTGTAGGATTTTTTGACCTTCGCAACCTCCTCCGGCGTACCGCTGGCCACCAGAGTACCGCCCTTGTCGCCGCCCTCGGGACCGAGGTCGATAATGTAATCCGCCACCTTGATAACGTCCAGGTTATGCTCGATGACGATAACGCTGTCACCGCCTTCAACAAGACGCTGCAGCACATCCAGCAGCTTGTGGACGTCCGCAATATGCAGGCCTGTCGTAGGCTCGTCCAGAATATACACGGTGCGTCCCGTACTGCGGCGCGAAAGCTCCGTTGCCAGTTTCACGCGCTGCGCTTCGCCACCACTCAGCGTCGTCGCTGCCTGTCCCAGATGAATGTAGCCAAGGCCTACATCCTCCAGCACTGCCAGCTTGCGGTAAATGCGCGGCTGGTTCTTAAAGAACTCGCAGGCCTCGCTCACCGTCATATCAAGAACCTCAGCGATGGATTTGCCCTTGTAATGCACCTCCAGCGTATCGCGGTTGTAGCGTGCACCGTGGCAAACCTCGCAGGGAACATACACGTCCGGCAGGAAGTTCATTTCTATCTTATTCATGCCGTCGCCCTTGCAGGCCTCGCAGCGTCCTCCCTTTACGTTAAAACTGAAGCGGCCTGCCTTATAGCCTCGCAGCTTGGCCTCGTTGGTCTGGCTGAAGAGCTCGCGGATAAAATCAAAAACGCCGGTATAGGTTGCGGGATTGGAGCGCGGTGTGCGTCCGATTGGGGACTGGTCGATGTTGATTACCTTATCCGTATATTCTATGCCCTCGATGCTGTCATGCTCGGAAGCACGCAAGCGCGCACCGTTGAGCTTGGCAGCCAAGGAATTGTAAAGAATATCGTTTATCAATGTTGATTTGCCGCTGCCGCTCACGCCTGTTACTACAGTAAAGACTCCGAGCGGAATGCTGACATCAATATTTTTGAGATTGTTGGCGCGGGCACCGTGAATCGTCAGCAGCCTGCCATCGCACTCACGGCGATACTTAGGAACCGGGATAAATTTGCGGCCGCTAAGATAGGTACCGGTAACGGATGCAGGCACCTGCTTAATTTCTTCCACCGTCCCCTGTGCTACCACTTCACCGCCATGCTCGCCTGCTCCCGGACCGATGTCGATAATCTGGTCGGCAGCATACATCGTTTCCTCATCATGCTCGACAACAATCAGCGTATTGCCCAAATCACGCAAATGCTTGAGTGTTTCCAGCAGCTTACCGTTATCGCGCTGGTGCAGACCAATGCTCGGTTCGTCCAAAATATACAGTACGCCTGTCAGGCCGCTGCCTATCTGCGTTGCCAGACGGATGCGCTGCGCTTCGCCGCCGCTGAGCGTACCGGCGCTTCTGTCGAGCGTCAGGTAATCAAGGCCTACGTCATTGAGGAACTGCAGACGCGCCATAATCTCCTTCAAAACCTGATGCGCAATTATTTGCTGCTTCGGCGTCAGCTCCAGCTTTTTAAAGAACTGCAGGCAGTCGCGCACCGTCAGCGCCGTCACCTCGCAGATATTTTTGCCGCCGATAAGAATTGCCAGAGCCTCCGGCTTCAAGCGGCTGCCATGGCAGGCCGCACAGGGAGTGCTCGTCATAAACTCCTCCAAGTCCTGACGCATAGCATCGCTGAAGGCTTCACGATAACGACGGCGCAACACGTTCAAAATACCGTCAAAGGTTGTGTTATGCTCCTTAACCTCACCCTGCAGATTTTCGTACAGGAACTTAAACTTGCTCTCGCCGGCACCGTCCCACAAAAGCTGCTGCATCTCGGGCGAAAGCTCATTCCATTTGGTGTCGTAGCTATAGCCGTAGGCAGCAAGCACTGCGCCCAGCTGCTTCATAAAATAGGAATTCAGATTGTTGCTGAAGCAGGCAATGCACCTGTCGGCAAAGCTCTTGTCAGCGTCAGGAACTATCAAAGCCTTGTCAAACTCCATATGCATGCCAAGGCCGGTGCAGTCCGGGCAGGCACCGAAGGGATTGTTAAAGGAAAACAGACGCGGTTCAATCGCCGGCAGGCTGATACCGCAGTCATTGCAGGCAAAATGCTCACTGAAAAGCTGCGTTTCCGTTGCTTCACCCAGCGTTGCCACCTCGGCAAAGCCATCTGCCAGCTTCAGCGCCGTTTCCACGGAATCCGTCAAACGCTGCCTGATGCCTTCACGCACCGCCAAGCGGTCGATGACTACAGAAAGGCTGTGCTTTTTATTTTTCTCCAGACGGATATCCTCGTCCAGCGTGCGCACCTCGCCGTCAATAAACATACGCACATAGCCTGCACGCCGCATATCGTCGAGCACACGCATATGCTCACCCTTGCGCCCGCGCACCAGCGGTGCCATCACCATAAAACGGCTTCCCTGCGGCAGCTCCAGCACCTTGTCGACTATCTGCTGCACGCTCTGCTGCTCGATGAGCTTGCCACATTTAGGGCAGTGCGGTTCACCTGCGCGTGCGAACAAAAGACGCAGGTAATCGTATATTTCCGTTACCGTACCTACGGTAGAACGCGGATTACGGCTTGTTGTCTTCTGGTCGATGGAAATTGCCGGACTCAGGCCTTCGATGTAGTCCACATCCGGCTTGTCCATCTGTCCCAAAAACTGGCGGGCGTAGGCCGAAAGTGATTCCACATAGCGGCGCTGGCCTTCAGCGTAAATTGTATCAAAGGCCAGGCTGCTTTTGCCGCTGCCGCTGAGGCCTGTGATAACTACCATTTTATTGCGCGGTATTTCTACCGTTATATTTTTCAGGTTGTGCTGTCGCGCACCCTTTACAATTAAAAATTCTTGCATATATTTTACCTCTTTTAAATCATGAACGAAGCTTCTAAAGCTGTTGATATCGATAGTATGTTTATATTATAGCACACTGTTAGGGTAAACGCAGTAAATAAAAACCACCTCAGCCTCAAGCCAAGGTGGTTGCAGTACGCAAATATTATTTTACTTCTTCGTACAGCGCACGCACGCAGGCATCTGCCAGCGCACCGATGCTAGAAACGCTGCGCTCCTGCGGCAGTCCGGATGCATCATAGCCAAGCGGCAGCTCGGTGCAGGCGGTCATTACAGGAATATCACGCTCAGCCCACAGCTCCTCTACCAGCTCTTTCATAATAGCGCCGGCCCTTGCCAGCTGGTTAGCCTTAACGCAGTTGATAACCTCCTGAGATTTATCGCTCTGCTCCTCATTCGGAATGTACAAAGTCAGTCCTCGCTTTTCGGCATATTTCTGATACAGTCCGCAAGCACGTGTGCCTTTGGTGGACAGCATCCAGGCACCCTTTTCCGGAGAAAGCTCTTTGGCAGCCTTAACGGTTTCGTCAACGATATGCAGCAGCGGTACTGGCAATTCATCAGCAAACTGGTCGATAAAGAAATGTGCAGTATTGCAAGGAACAGCAAGCACATCTGCGCCCATATCGCACAGCTGCAGCAAATCAGCCTTCAGCTTCGGCAGCGGGGATTCACCCTTGCCGAAAATTGCTGTGCCGCGGTCCGGAATATCGCAGTCACCGATCATATATACAACAGGATGCTCCTGGTCGCAGTTCGCCGGGCATCTCATAGTGAACTGACGCAAAAACTCTGCAGCGGCTGCAGGGCCAAGGCCACCGACAACACCTAATTTTTTACCGTTTTTCATCATTTTCTTTTCGCTCATATATACCTCTTCTTTCTTGTTCAGCATCGATTATAAGATTAGTAAATTTCTTATAATTTTAGCACACCGGGCTGTTATTTGCAAATATCACCAGCTTATCGGCGTACGCAAAAAGCCGTTGCCGGCCACCCCGCAAGGTGACAAGCAACGGCTAACTTTTGTTATTTATTTGCTAAGCCAGGAACGTACATTAGAAGAAGTTCTTGCTTCCTCTTTGTTGACCTGCACCTGTTCAGGCGCATAAAGCAGCAAATCGTCATTAATTTTTTTCACATCGGCATTAATGATGTAGCTTACACCGTTCAGATAATCAAAAATACGATATCTAAGTGCTTCGTCAACTGCATCAAAGCATACCATAATGGCACTGCCGTTCATCAGCGAATCAGCATATTCACGCACGTCCGCAAAGGATTTCGGTGTACGCACCATAATATTCAGATGTCCGGATTTCAGCAGACGCGGACGGGTATATTCCTCCTGCTGCTCTTCCATTTCATCAGACCAAAAGAATTTCATTGCTGTATTTTTTAAACCCATGGCCATCAGCCTCCAAACCAAAACAGTTATTTAGACTATTATTCGCTGCCTATAGGCAAAAGTCCTGCTTAGTAATATTAATTGTAGCAGATTTTTAACAGATTGTCAAAAATTATGCCTGAACATTCTTCATACGGCCACGCATCTTGCCGCGCTCCAGACGATCCAGAACCTTCTTACGCATACGGATGCTCTTCGGAGTAACCTCAACCAGCTCATCGTCATTGATATGCTCCAGAGCCTGCTCCAGAGAGAAGGTCTGAGGCGGAATCAGACGGATAGCGTCGTCACTGCCGGAAGCACGCATGTTGCTGACATGTTTCTTCTTGCAGGGGTTAACGTCCATGTCATCTTCACGGCTGTTTTCGCCAACCAGCTGGCCTTCGTAAATCTTTTCAGCAGGAACAACGAACATGGTGCCACGCTCCTGAGCGTTGCCGATACCATAGGAAGTGGTTTCGCCGGTTTCAAAAGCAACCAGGCTGCCACGGGTACGGCCGGGGATTTCACCCTTATATTCTTCGTAACCGGCAAATACGTGGTTCATAATGCCGTTACCTTTAGTATCGGTGAGGAACTGGTTACGGAAGCCGATCAGGCCGCGAGCAGGAATCTTGAATTCCATACGCAGATAGCCTGCCATTTCGGTCATGTTCTGCAGCTCAGCCTTACGCAGGCCCAAGCCTTCCATAACAGCGCCCATGAAGTCCTGCGGTACATCGATAGTCAACGCTTCCATAGGTTCCATCAGCTTGCCGTTTTCATCGCGGTGCATAATAACCTTAGGTTTACCAACCTGCAGCTCAAAACCTTCACGACGCATGGTTTCAATCAAAATGGACAGATGCAGCTCGCCACGGCCGGCAACCTCATAAGCATCGGGGCTTTCGGTTTCGGTAACACGCATGGAAACGTTGGTCTTAACCTCTTTGAACAGACGGTCACGCAGATGACGGCTGGTAACAAATTCACCTTCACGGCCGGCAAACGGACTGTTGTTAACGTAGAAAATCATAGACAGGGTAGGTTCGTCAATCTTGATGCCCTTCAGAGCTTCCGGATTTTCGCTGTCAGCGATAGTGTCGCCGATGTTAGCGTCCTGCAAACCGATCAGAGCAACGATATCACCTGCTTCAACCTCAGGCACTTCTACACGCTTCAGGCCCTGGTAGGTGTACAGACGGCCGATTTTGCCGTTACGGTTGCCTGCTTCGTCCATCAGAATGATGTTTTCGCCGTTGTGGATGGTACCGCGAACTACACGGCCTACAACGATACGTCCTACATAATCATCATAGTCCAGGGTGTTAACCAGCATCTGCAGCGGTGCATTAACGTCAACATCCGGAGCAGGAATGTTTTCCAGAATTACTTTGAACAAAGGCTCCAGAGAATTGCTTTCCTCGTCCATGGACAGTTTGGCAATACCGTTACGAGCGGAAGCCAGAACAACCGGGAACTCCAGCTGATCTTCATCTGCATCCAGCTCAATGAACAGGTCCAGAACTTCGTCAATAACTTCATCAACACGTTGGTCGGGGCGGTCAATCTTGTTGATTACAACAATCGGTTTCAGGTGCTGTTCCAATGCTTTACGCAGTACGTATTTGGTCTGCGGCATCGGGCCTTCATAAGCATCAACCAGCAGCAGTACGCCATCAACCATGGTCAGTACGCGTTCAACCTCGCCGCCGAAGTCAGCATGGCCCGGGGTGTCCAAAATGTTGATTTTTACGCCGTTGTGCATAACAGCGGTGTTTTTAGACAGAATGGTGATACCACGTTCACGCTCCAGAGCATTGGAGTCCATAACACGTTCTTCAACGCGCTCGTTAGCACGGAAAACGCCGCTTTGCTTCAGCATAGCATCAACCAGGGTAGTCTTGCCATGGTCAACGTGGGCAATAATTGCTATATTACGAATATCGTTTCTAATCATTATTCCTTTTCTCTCCTTCATAAAAGACAAGAAAAAGGATGCTTGTCAAGTGCATCCTTTCACAGTATTACTAAACTATTTTATTATATGCTTTTTCCGTCACACTGTCAATAAAATTGTCTTGAAAGTTACAGAAAAGCTTGTAAGATGCAAGGTAAAGGGATTAGCGACAAAGCCTTGCATAAACTATTTGCTAATAAAGTAGTATCTTGCTAAACGCAGACACGAAAAAAGCCTGAGAGCTGAACTCTCAGGCTACGCTTGCTATGGCAGGGGCACTAGGACTCGAACCCAGATCGACGGTTTTGGAGACCGTTGCTCTACCATTGAACTATGCCCCTATGGAGCGGAAAACGAGATTCGAACTCGCGACCCCCTCCTTGGCAAGGAGGTGCTC
>ERZ772886.636-NODE-636-length-34864-cov-4.665489_pt1 | contig 34864 bp, 25 predicted proteins | sample MGYA00512128_ERZ772886 | MGnify/ENA primary metagenome ERZ772886 (study PRJEB29015, sample SAMEA2737698) | human gut metagenome | biome: human gut; feature: human-associated habitat; material: faeces | place: China | collected 2012 ... | reverse complement strand
TGCAAACTTTTCTACATCCGTGCCAACCGATGCAGTTCGCTCTACAATGCACCCGGAGAGGGACGTTGGGATTGCTGTCCCGCTTGGTGGTGGTGACGCTGACAGAATGGTTCCACTGCTGGTTGCTGTAGAGCAGGATCAGGCCAATGGCCTCCCGCCGTGCCGAGGGCAGCGCATACCAGACGTTGCTGCCGGTGGAGCTGTCGCTGCCGTACAGGGTCACATCCCGGTCAACGGAATTGCCGGAGGTGCTGGCCCCGTAGTTCCGCCAGGGCTCAATGCAGTACAGCGGTTCATCCGCATGGGCAACCCCGCCATACCGGGCAAAGTGCCAGCCCATATTTTTAATATAAGCCGTTCGGGTCGTGCCGCTGCCGTTGGGCTGATAGGTGCAGGATACCTGATAATTCAGCCGGGTGGTATAGTCACCGTTGTCCGCGTAGTCGAACAGCATAATGCTGTTCTGGGTGGAGGCGTAGGTATCGGCATCCAGAATGCGGTCATCTGCATCCAGGTCATCCGGAAGCTGGTCTTCCAAAACCGCATCCTCCGGGATGGTTTCTTCTGAAGAATCCTCTGCCGGTGGTTGTGTGGCTTCTTCTGCGGCTGCCTCTGTGGGGGCTTCAGTGGGTGCGTCTGTGAGCGGCTCCGTTGTTTCTGCGGGTGGCTCTGTGGCTGCATCTTCTTCGAGGGGAGCAGTTTCTCCGGTGGGAGGATCTACCCCCGATTCAGATTGAATGGTGGGGAAATCATCGGCAAAGCCAAATGGCACAAGGCTGAACAGCGTGAGCAGCACAAGCAGCAGTGCCACCGGCCTGCGAAGTTTGGCAATCATAGTAGAAACGCTCCTTCCTTTTATGAATATGTGTTGTGGGGGTGAGAAAAATCAATACAATCATAGGCATCGCCTTCCTTCGTTTCATTTCATCCTTACAGGGATGACATATTTTGAAAAATATGTAGGCATCTGCTCCCATGGGTGTTGAAGCAGATGTTTATTCATAAAGCGATTTCTCATATTTGTCCTCGACGCCCTGAGAAATGGGAAGTCACCAGACGGCAGCTTGCTGGGCTGCTCCATAGGAATCCAACCTCCCCGCCTTCATTATGACCGGGCCGCGAATTACGGAAGTATCATTGTCCCTGCACAATATCGTCGCTGTATCGGTTGCAAACCGATATTTGAGAGCCGGTAGAAATCGCTGCTCCGTTTGCGGGAGGTCACGGCGTACTGCTCTGGTAGCTCATTGAACAGGAATGTATCTGATGAATGGTATTTACTTTTCAAGATGCCTGTATGGTGTATTTACCTTACGGGCATATTGTATCGGACACTCCGGATTTCCAACACGGACAGACCGTGCCACTTTACCGGCACAAATAGTGCGTCTTATATTTTTGCAGCCAATTCCTCAAGCAACTGAGAGGAGGCTCTGAGGGCTGCTTTGATTTCGTCTGCCTGTGCCTTTTTGCCGGTCAAAAGATAATCCGTAGTCACATGAAGGTGCTCTGCAATGAGAACCAAAATATCCAGAGAACAGCTTCTTGCACCACGTTCAAGCTTTTGATAATAGCTGATGCTGATGTCGATTTCTTCGGCGAAAGCCTCCTGAGTGATGCCCCGACGCATTCTTGCCTCCTGGATTCTGCGGCCAAATAGTTCCTGATCGAATTTCATTTTCTGTTCCTTTCTGCCGGTGCAGAGCAGTGAGGACACAGAAAAATCAGAGCATTCTTGCTGCGCTTGGGCGCAGCAAAATAAGGGTACTGAAATTGCGTTCCGGAATTGGGAATGCTTTTTCTGTATCCTCCGCCCTGATGATCACTCAGGCTTTAGATATTTGATTTGAAAAATAAAAAAGCCGGGCATGAATACGATAGAGTAAACTTGTTACTCATCGTTTTTCATGCCCGGCTATTTGGTGGTGTTTCATTATGCGGTGCTTGACCGCATACCCCGTTGCTCGGTGCTATGATACGGTATTAAAAAACGCTGGGATTTAAGGGTATTGACGTACACTGCCTGTAAAAAATAGGGGTTTTGCTGCGGCGGTATGCAAGGTTAATGGCTGCGACCTTCTGGCATCTTGGACATTTTAATTCAATGATGCCTGAAAGAGGGGTTGTCTTATAGAAGATTGTTCGTGTACAATTTTTGCACTTCACGGCAACCCGCATTACTTGTTTTTCATTTGTTTCCATACGTCTTTACTCCTTTGCTTGTATTATTTGTAAAGAAGGTTCCTGTCCAGCAGCCCTAGTTGTTCCATACGGAAAGACAGGGCAGACTTGGAGGCCCCTAAAGCCTCTGCCAGACGGCAGAAGCTTTCATACTTGTTTGGGGTGTATTTTTTGCTCAGTGTGCCAATATGCTCGCCCAGTCCAGTGAGAAACATCACATCCAGGATTGCGTCCTTCGGCATCAGAAGGGCTGCGGCGAGAGCGTCTGCCTGCCATTCTACCCAATTGCTGATTTTCTTGTGGGAATTACGTGTGCGACGGTAGTCACATGTAAGCCGGTTCGCGGAGTGGTAGGCATTCGGAAATGCCTTGTAAAGAACCTGGTGGGCGATTTCATGGGCCAGAGTGTAATTTTTACGGCCAACCAGTTTCTCTGAATCACGTAAGCGGCAGTCTACAAGCACCGTATAGCCGTCCAGATAGTAATAGCATTCCTCGTTATCGTAGAAGACAGAGACCATCTGTTCATCCGGTGAGGTCACGCCCAGGATGGAGCCATCCAGCGAAAGCATCTGATAATCAACTGCAATCCCTAATACCTCTGCCAGCAGTTCCGGTTCAACCGTATAGAACATATGATTCTTCGGGACGTAGGCATCGGAATAGATACTAAGAATTTTCTGAGCAATCTGTTCAATGTCATCTCTGGAAAGAAATGGGGCTGCCATGCGATTACCTCCCTTGTGGCTGCTTGCTTGAATACTAGAACGTTTGTTTGAACTAACTTGGCGATATAATAGCACCGGAATTTGCATTTTGTCAAGAGGGTAAATATAGATTGACATAAATATTTTTGACGTTGCATAGCCGTCAGGAAAAGACTCTCATGGGCAGGTCGGTATCTCTGCTTACCATGTGCGCATATTGTGCGGCAAAACAAATGTCCGGAAAAAATCCCGGAACCAGCATTGGAAGCACTCGATTTCCCAGCGCAAACCCCCAGTAATGGACGATTTTGAACCCAAAAGTTTCCAGATAAGCATAGTAATCCCCAATTTGTGCTGCGGCCTCCTGTTGGGCTGGGGAAAAGTCTTCATAGGCAGCGTGAAGAACCTTTTCCAGCCGAATGACCTCCGGCAGGTGGGAAAGCTGCTGTTCCTGGTGGAGATCTTCGTAGTCTGTGTTGATTCGCAGTTTGCTAACCGAGTGCTGAAAACAGTCCAGGTTCCACTGGAAGCCCTGGCATCATAGTTATCGATATCCTTTTGATGTTTATACGATGCGTTGATGTAGGATTCTGTGTTTTTAACGAAGTCGTACCATTTAACGCTGCGGATGTAAGAAAATTCACCATGCTAGCTGGCAACTTAACGCTTAAAGAAATTAGATAACACCGGTACTATTCCTGTAACATAACTGGTTTTCATAATTTTGGTGTGTACAAAAACACCTGTTTGTGTGCGAGTTTTGGTGTATCTCAATAGTTCATAACAACTCGCAATATTTGGTGCAAAGTCAATATATGCTCGTTACGTATCGAACATAGCTGTTTGCCATGTGTATACAGATATCTCTTGAACAAAGTCGAGCTCACATTAAAGCGGAGTTAACTAGGAATCATCAACAAAGAAGAATCCACTAGAGCGCTGAAAGCAAAACAATATGCACATGTACCGATGACTTTGCTGTGTATGTTTTTTGGGGTTGAAATAATGGCCTGACAATGCTATAAAATATAAAAAAGGTCAATAGAGAGCAAGTCCTTGACAACAAGCATATAGAATGTGATAAAAAAAGTTTATATACTGTAGTTGTATTAAATATTAATACAAAACAAAATAATGGAGGGCATGATAATGAAAAAATTACTCGCATTGTTCCTGGCGTGCCTGATGGTACTGTCTTTGGGTGCCTGTGGCACTGAGCCTGCAGAAAAGCCTGTCGAGACTGAGCCTGATGCACCTGTTGAGACTAAGGCACCCGAGGTCTCCAACGACGAGCCCATTGTGATTCACTACTGGTCCATGTGGTCCGAGAATGAGACCCAGGCTGCAGTAATTAAGGATGCAATCGCACGGTTCGAAACTGCAAATCCCGAATATAAGGTCGAAGTTAACTGGGCCGGTCGAGAGGTTCAGGATATCATGCGTACCAGCGTTGAAGCGGGTACCATTATTGATGTCATCGAGTCCTCCGGTATTCCTGACCGCATGGGCGAAGGCTTCTGTATGAACATCACTGAGTACGTGGAAGCAACTTCTCTGGATGAAATCATCACCCCCGGTCTGGTCTCCTTTGTGAAGCGTCTGGCAAGCGATGGCGAGTCCTGGTACTATGTTCCTTCTCAGCCCTTCGTTGGCGCTGTGTTCTACAACAAGGCCATCTTCGCTGAGGCTGGTATTGAAAAGCTGCCTGCAACTTGGTCTGAGTTTATGGATTGTTGCCAGAAGATCGTTGACGCTGGCTACGCACCCATGACCATCGATGATGCTTACATGCCTCTGCTGTATACCGCATATCTGGGCGAAATGCTGGGTGTTGACGGCATCACCGAGCTGATGACCACCACCGGCACTGATCTGTGGAATGATCCTGCTGTTCTGCAGATGGCAAAGGCATACGAGGAAATGAGCGCTAAGGGTTACTTCGCAGAAGGCACCGGCTCTTTCGTATTCCCCACTGCTCAGAACACCGAGTTTGCTCTGGGTACGACTGCTATGTACTTCAACGGCTCCTGGCTGCCCAACGAGGTTGCATCCATTGCCGGTGAGGACTTCCAGTGGGGTGCAATGTTCTTCCCTGGCCCCGACGGTGCAAAGGAACCCTACACCACTTATATGACTGGTGTTCAGTACTATGCTGTTCCCACAACCTCCGAGCATCCTGAAGCAGCGGTAAAGCTGATCGAAGAGCTTTCCGCTCTGCAGACCCAGACTGATCTGGTGGAAAAGTGCCAGTGCTTCCCTGTGGTCAGCGGTGTAACCCTGCCTGACAATCTGGCTGATTGCGGCAAGCTGATGGAAGAAGCTACCAATGCTGTTAGCTGGGCATATGCTAAATCCATTAACAGTGATATTCAGGGTATTGTGAATGCCTCCTTTGCAAAGCTGCTCTCCGGCGATATTACTGCAGAAGAGTTCGTTGCAGAAGTTCAGGCTCAGCTTGGCTGATAATATTGCTTGATTTAGGAATGGGGTCGTAATGGCCCCATTTCGCAAATTTAGGAATCGGGGATGGCGCTTATGAAAAAACGCGATCGATTATTTGTGGCCACCAATCTTGGGCCGGCTGTGTTATGCTTTCTGGTGATTTTTGCCTATCCGCTGTTACGAACCATTCTGATGAGTTTCTATAAAATCCCGGCAATGAGTAGCCCCATGTCCCAGTGGGAGTTTGTCGGCTTGGATAACTATACTGCAATGTTCGGCACCAGCCTTTTTTTAACCTCTCTTAAAAATATATTCCGGATCTGGTTGGTTGGTGGTGTTCTGACACTGGGAATGGCGTTAAGCTATGCTGTGATTCTCTCCTCCGGTGTAAAAGGAAAGAGCTTCTGGCGATCTGCCATTTACCTTCCCAACACCGTCAATGCGGTGGCTCTTTCTACTATGTGGACCCAGTATGTATTTAACATTAAGTACGGTTTATCAAAAACACTGTTTACGTCATTGGGTCTGACTGCGCTTGCGAAAATTAACTGGACGAGTCCGGTTTATCTGTTCTGGGGCATGCTGATTTCCTATGCCTTGGGATCCTTGGGATATTTTATGCTGATCTTCCTGGCAGGAATCGAACGGATTCCCAAGGACATTTATGAAAGTGCCACATTGGATGGTGCGAATGCTTGGGTTCGGTTCTGGAGTCTAACATTCCCGCTGATCCGGGATGTGACTCGTACTGCAGTCACCCTCTGGACCATCGGTGCAGTAAATTTCTTTACATGGGCAAAAATGTTCTCTGCTCAGATTTCGGCTACCACCGTAACGCCTGTTTATTATCTGTATGATCAGATCTTCGGCGCCGGAAATAAAGCCGGTGTGGGAGGTGGAACAACGGATGTGGGCGGCGGTGCGGCAATTGGTGTGACCATTGCGGTGATCGTTCTGCTGGCTTATTTCGTACTGAATCACCTGATGAAGAAGGAGGCGTATGAATATTGAAGACCCATCGTTCCATTACGTCGAGAAAAGCGATTGGCCTACTACGCTACATCCCTCTTGTCTTGTGGGTAGCGTTCTGGTGCGCTGCACTGGGATGGATCGTCGCAGCTTCTTTCAGCACTACAAGAGAGATCTTTTCAAATAATGTGCTGGGAAGCGGTTTCCATTTTGAAAATTATACGGATGCGTGGAAATACAACAATGTTTCTACCTACTTCAAAAACAGCCTGATGGTAACAGGTATTTCCTGTGTTCTGGTTTTGCTGATTGCTTGCCCGGCAGCCTATGTTCTTGCGAAAAAGAAATTTTTAGGAGAACAGCTCATCATGAACTCCACTGTGATTGCTATGAGCATTCCGCAGGTTATGCTGATCATTCCAATCTATATCTGGTTCATCAAAGCAAAGCTTGTCGGACACCTGGTCACACTGATCATCCTGTATACTACATTGAATGTTCCATATACGGTGTTCTACATGACTGCATTTTTCTCCACGATTCCCAGTGCGTTTACGGAAGCGGCAATGATCGACGGCTGCACAGAAAGAAAGGCACTCTGGAAAATTATCATGCCGATGGCGACACCCGGTGTTATTACCGTGACGATTTTCAACTTTATGGGCATCTGGAATGAGTATTTTATTGCGCTGATTTTTGCCAACGGAAACGACAAAATTAGAACGCTTTCCATGGGCCTGCAGAATATGATCACCTCTATGACATACACAGGAAACTGGGCTGGTCTGTTTGCATCGATTATGATTGTCTTTATGCCGACCTTCATTTTGTATCTGTTCTTGTCGGAGAAAATCGTGGCAGGTGTCACGGGAGGCGGTGTCAAAGGCTAACGCCGGCTTGAGTCAGGAGGAATAAAATGCAGCAATTATTTTCAAAGTCATCTGACTGGATTTGGCTGGATGATACACCGGAAGTAAACTGCTATGTGGAGTTTATTAACACTTTTACAATAGTGTCCAGTGATAAAATAAAGCTCCTGATCAGTGTGGATGGGCAATATGCCGTATATTTCAATGGACAGTATGTGCCGTCCACACAGTATCCGGACTATCCGTTCTATAAAGCCGTTCAGCAAATAGAACTGAAAAATGAAAATGTGAGTTCACAGAATGAACTGATAATTCAGACACTTTATTGCGGTGTCGATTCCCACACTGCCAGACATGAAACACCGGGGCTCCGGTTTGAAGTCTGGCAGGGGGACAAACTTCTGTGTTCAAGCGGCAAGCTAACTCGGGCGAGAATGATGAGTTGCTATCAAAGCGGCTCAATTCGAAACATCACCCCTCAGCTGGGTGCCGGATTTGTATATAAAAAATCCAGAGATAACGCGTGGAGCAGTGCAACTGTTGTAAATAAAGAATGTACTTTTGTGCCAAAACCGGTAAACGAGTTGGTACTGGAAGACAGACAGGATGCGCAGCTTGTAACACAGGGAATATTCCAGGCGCATGACAGCGGCCTGCAGCAGTATGCATCGCTGGCATTCAGAGAGCTATCGGACATATCTCGGCTGGAAAATGGTAAGATCACCAGCTTGCCCTCGGCAAGAGGAGTTCGCTTTCTCAGCAGCGAAGGTGATGGAATATATTTGGTGCTGGATCTAGGAAAGGAAACTACCGGCTATTTGGATGTGGATATTGTGTGTCCGGAAGCTACTCGCGTAGATATCGGTTTTGGCGAGCATCTGGAGGATATGCGTGTTCGGACGGACGTAGGCGGAAGACACTTTACCTTTCAGTGGGAAGCGCCGGTGGAGCGATGCGGATTCATACACTACTTTCATAGAGTAGGAGCACGCTATCTTCAACTGTTTATTTACGGCCATGAGGCCACTGTGTATTCCGTAGGAATCCGCCCGCTGAACTATCATTTTTCCGGAGATGCTGATTTCCACTGTAGCGATCATTTGCACAATCGAATTTTTGAAACTGCAAAGCACACACTTCGGTGCTGTGTTCACCAGCATTATGAAGATTCACCATGGCGAGAACAGGCATTGTATGCGTTTGATTCGAGAAGCCAGATGCTCTTTGGTTATTATGCCTTTGGCGAGATGGAACAACCCAAAGCCAGCTTGAGGCTCCTTGCATTGTCCCAGAGAGAAGATGGCCTTTTGGAACTGTGTGCGCCGGGACGGATTCCTGTGGTAATCCCTTCATTCTCCCTGATGTTTATTATTGCACTGGAGGAGTACTGCAGGTACAGCGGAGACATTGCATTTGGTGAAGAACTGTTGCCAACTGCGCAGAAAATTCTTGAATGTATTCAAAATCATGTGCGACACGGACTTGTATGGAATTTTCCGGAGCCTTGCTACTGGAATTTCTATGAATGGACCCCGTTGCTGGATGCAGAACCGATTTTCCGGGAGGAGACGCTTTCTCCGTCAGCGGAAGCACCGATGCAACTGATGTATATTCTTGCAATGCAGAGAATGTGTAAAATCTATGCGTATCTCGGTATGAAAACGGATGAGCTGGAGGAAAAAATCAGAATCCTGCAGAATGGTATGGAGCAATTCTGGAATCCGGAAGCGGGAGCGTATGCATCTTTTATCAGAAGTCAAGAAAAGGTGCAGTATGCGGAACTGGTACAGGCACTCGCATTATGTGCCGAAGTTGTACCGCTTGAAAGACAAAAGGCATTGCGAGAAAAAATCAGCAAGGGTGAATTGGTGCGTGCCAGCCTGGCAACCAGCATTTTTGTCTATGAGGCACTGCTTCAGGAACCTGAAACTTACGCGGTGTCCGTATTTGAAGAGGTCGCTGAACGATGGGGAAAGATGCTCTATAATGGAGCAACCACGTTCTGGGAGACCGATAACGGAGCGGAGGATTTTGAACGTGCCGGAAGTTTGTGCCATGCATGGAGTTGTGTTCCTACTTATTTGTACGGTGCTTACGTCTTGGGTATCAAACCCATAGCACCTGGAGTATGGGCACAAACAGATACCGCTCCATGCGGAATCAACAACGCGACAGGTAGATTCTGTACACCCACCGGTATCGTAGAAGTACATACAAACTAAACAGCACAGCAGCGGATAGGCTTTAACAGAGCATTTCTGCTGCTTGCTTGGCAGTAAGGTAATTGCAGGATTCCGCCTGTGTTGGTATAGTGAAGATATGAGAGGGGAATGCCAGAATGAAGTTGGAAGCAGCAAGCTGGATTGGTCCTGAAAAAGATATGGGTAGTGTCTGTCCTGTATTTTGGAGAGAGTTTTCCTGCCCGAAGCCGGTTTCCAAAGCGGAAATGTGGCTCACTGCCTTGGGTGTATATGAGGCAAGATTGAATGGACAGAGGGTCGGAGACTATGTACTCGCTCCCGGTTGGACGGCCTACGAAAAGCGACTGCAGTATCAGCAATATGATATAACCACAATGATTAGGGAAGACAACTCGATAATGGTTACCGTTGGAAGAGGCTGGCTTCGTTCCCGCATGGGCCTGGGAGACATCGAGGGCCGAATGCGGCGACCCTGCGGGATTATAGGTGCAATCCATATTCAGTATGAAGATGGATCTGAAGACCTTCTGCATACGGACACCTCTTGGTTATGTGCGGAAAGCAGAACACGTTTTAGTGAAATCTATGACGGAGAAATTTATGATGCGACCTTTGAAACGGATAACTGGCAAAGTGTGCAGGTGCTTTCCTGGCCAAAAGAAACACTGATCCCTCAGGAAGGCGAAGAAATCCGCGAAATGGAACGCATTTGCGCAAAATCGGTAATCATAACACCCGGAGGGGAAACGGTTGTTGACTTTGGACAGGAAGTAACCGGCTATGTGGAATTTACACTTGAGGCAAAAGGTCATGAACTGATTCGGATCCAGCATGGCGAGGTGCTGGACAAGAACGGTAATTTCTACAACGAGAACTATCGCAGCGCGAAGTCAGAGATCTGCTATACCTGCAAAAAAGGAACGCAGACATGGCATCCGACCCTTACGTTCTTTGGGTTCCGATATATCAAAATCGAAGGACTTTCCAAAGTGCCGAAACCGGAACAGTTTACAGCCATTGTGGTGTATTCCAATATTCGGCAGACGGGTACATTGAACTGCTCCAATTCCAAATTGAATCAGCTGTTTTCCAATATCTTCTGGGGGCAGAAAGGAAATTTTCTGGATGTACCCACGGATTGTCCCCAGCGCGATGAACGCTTGGGTTGGACTGGTGATGCGCAGGTTTTTGTAAAGGCAGCTACCTACAACTACGATGTAGAACGCTTTTTTAGAAAATGGCTCAGAGATATGGCCGCTGATCAGAGAGTCAACGGTGCAGTGGGTTGTTCGGTTCCGGAGTATTTACCTGATATTCCTCCCAGTGCAGCATGGTCCGATGCAGCAACCATTTGCCCCTGGCAGATATATCTAACCTATGGTAATGCGGACGTGCTGAAGGATCAGTTCGCCAGCATGAAGGGTTGGGTGGATTATGTGACAAATGTGACCACAACACCCTGCCTTTGGACCGGCGGAGAGCATTTTGGAGATTGGCTGGCATTGGATGCTGAACTTGATGAATACAAAGGCGCAAGCCGCGAGGAATTCATTGCTTCCGCTTTTTATGCCCATTCCGTGGATCTGCTGGTAAGAGCGGGAAAAGTAATCGGTGAAGATGTTACCGTCTATGAAAATTTGCACAATAACATTGTGCGTGCTTTCCGAAAGACCTATCCGATCTATCTGACTCAAACAGAGCATGCGTTGGCAATACAGTTTGGGCTCACACCGGATCCTCAGAAAACAGCAGATGATCTGGCAGAAATGGTTCGTAGGATCGGCTGCAAGATACAGACCGGCTTCGTGGGGACACCATACATTCTTCATGTACTGAGTGACTATGGATACGCGGATATCGCATATAGCCTTCTGCTGAGAGAGGAGTATCCTTCCTGGCTTTATTCAGTGAACAAAGGAGCGACCACGATTTGGGAGCATTGGGATGGCATCAAGGAAGATGGAAGCCTCTGGAACACGATTATGAATTCCTACAATCATTATGCATATGGTGCGGTGGCGGACTGGGTCTATGAGAAAGCTGCCGGAATTCAGACGATAGAGACGGAACCGGGCTTTGCCAAAGCGCGGATTGCACCGATTCCGGATGAGAGACTTGACTGGCTGGAGGCATCCATTATGTCAAGACATGGAGAAATCCGTTCGAAATGGATCAACACCGGAAACGGTATCCGATATGAGATAAAAACAGCTGTACCGGCAACAATTGTAATTGCCGGTAAAGAAAGTGCTGTTGCACCGGGATCGTATACATTCTGGAGTTAACAATTTTCGCGGATGGAGTACGATCAAGCACAACTTAGTGGATAGGAGGATACAATGGCTGAGAATGGATTTTGCAAGGACTTTTTATGGGGTGCGGCATCTGCGGCACATCAAATAGAAGGCGCTTACCTGGAAGATGGCAAAGGAATGGGCATCTGGGATACATTCGGACAGAAAACCGGATACATCATTCGAAATGAAAACGGCAATGTCGCATGTGACCATTATCACCGGTATCGGGAAGATGTTGCCATCATGAAAGAACTGGGTCTAAAGAGCTACCGTTTTTCTGTGAGTTGGCCGAGAGTTATGCCGGATGGGTACGGTACTGTAAATGAAAAAGGTCTTCGGTTTTACATTGATCTGGTAAATGAGCTAACAGAGGCCGGAATTGAACCCATGGTAACCTTGTTCCATTGGAATCTTCCAACTGCCATATATGAATTGGGCGGTTGGGAGAATCCTCAGATTGTTGACTGGTTTGCGCAGTATACGGATGTAGTAACATTGGCTCTGGGCGGTAAAGTAAAATACTGGATGACATTTAATGAACCTCAACTGTTCATTGGCGCCGGATTGAATGCGGGTGTTTTTGCGCCCTTTGAAAAAAAGAGTACGGAAGCCTTGATGCGTATTTCTAAGAATGTATATCTGGCACACGGAAAGGCAGTGCGCGTCATTCGCAAGAATTGTCGGGATTCCATTGTTGGAATGGCGCCTACCGGTGAAATTGTCATCCCGAGAGATCTGAAAGCAGAAAGCATTGAAAGAGCAAGAACGCTTACTTTTTCTATGAAAAAGGAGAACTTTACATCCAGTATTACCTGGTGGTCGGATCCTGTTTTTATGGGTGCATTTCCTAAGGAAGCAGAGGGACTTTTTGGCGAACATGTTCCAAGCTTTACGGATGATGAGTGGAAAATTGTTACAGAACCGCTGGATTTCTATGGCTTCAATATTTATCAAGGACTGGAAGATTTAGATCCGGCAGAGAAATATGGTCCTTATACCTATCCAGGAAGCCCCAAAACATCCATGGATTGGAATGTGACACCGGAAGTTTTGTACTGGAGCTGCAGATTCCTGTACGAACGATACGGAAAACCAATCATGATCACCGAAAACGGCATGTCCTGTTTTGACTGGGTTTCTCTGGATGGAAAGGTCCATGATCCAAACAGAATTGATTTTCTGCACCGTTATTTGCGTAGCATCAAAGATGCAGTATCAGAGGGCATCCCTGTTCTGGGTTATCAATACTGGTCGATTATGGATAACTTTGAGTGGATCAACGGCTATGATAAGCGTTTTGGCTTGGTCTATGTGGATTATAGGACGCAAAAGCGTACAATTAAAGATTCTGCGTATTGGTATCGGGATGTGATTGCCTCCAACGGAGGAAATCTGTAAAACAGGAACACAAATCTTGCAACCTGAGATGCTGATCGGCGGTAACGCAAACTTCACAACTTGCGTAGATTGCACTTTCGAGGTCAAATGTAGATATTCTTTCATATACGATTAAATTGGAGGTGAAATGGATGGTTCAGGATGTGAAGCCAATGATTTTAAATGACTGGGTTACTACGCCTCAAAATCCGTTACATTCCATTGTTACGTCTGGAAATGATATTCTTCCTCACTATCACTTGTTCTATGAGATTGTATATATTATTGACGGTTCTATCCGCCATTCTGTCAACGGTGTGGAGCGAATGTTGCATGCGGGTGACATTGTGTTTTTGAACTTGACAGATTGCCACTGCTTCCATCGGACGCAGGATACAGTATGCCGACACAGGGATATTATTATCCGCCCCGAGTTTTTTGAATCCGTGTGCGACTTTATCGGACAGGATTTCAAGCAGGCATATATGATGAACCGTTTATCGAAAGTGATCTCATTACCCTTTGAGCAGATTCAACATCTGGAGAGTATGTTGTCCAATGCAGCCTTGTTGTTGGACTCCAATACCGCGTATAAGGATGCGCATATCAGAATGCTCTGTGTTTCCCTTCTGAACTTCTTGACGATGAAAGAGATTCAGACGGATATAGATTATTATCCTGTGTGGTTGCGAGAACTGCTGAGCCGGTTTCATATGAATGACTATCTGCAGTCGGGGCTGGACCTGATTCTGGAACCTTTTCATTTCAGCAGGCCGTATATGTGCCGTGTGTTTCAGCGGTATCTTGGATGCACGATGACCGATTATTTGAATGACATCCGTCTGCAGCAGGCCGCCTATCGATTGCTGTATACGGATGATACGGTCTTATCAATCTGTAATACGGTTGGTATTTCCTCCGTATCCTATTTCAACACAATATTCAAAAAGAAATACGGGGTTTCACCTCAGAATTTCCGAAAAGCTCGCGGATTGCCAGATAACCCGAATAGAGATGGTGTACGGCTTTAGTTGTGCAATTGCGATAATTTGAAAGGAAGAACGCTTGTGCATAATACGGAAAAGGTCAACCTAGCGAGTGTGCAGATGATTGCACACCGAGGTGTGAGTGGATTAGAGCGTGAAAATACAAATGCAGCATTTATTGCAGCGGGAAATCGGAGCTATTATGGAATCGAGACAGATGTGCACCGAACCAAGGATGGACACTATGTCATTTTTCACGATGATAACATGCTCCGACTAACAGGCATAGACCGCGATCCGGAGGGGTGTACGTTAGAAGAGTTGCGCAAAATTACCTTGAAAGATATGGATGGCAAAACAAGGTCTGATTTGGCAATTCCTACATTGGAGGAATATATTCGTATCTGTAAAAAGTATGGAAAGCGTAGTATCCTGGAATTAAAAAACCACTTTGATGGTGCAGATATCAGAAAAATCATAGGGCTGATTAAGCAGGAGGACTGGCTGGAGAATACGGTTTTTATTTCATTTGTTTTGGAGAATCTGATCACTTTGCGGCAGCTACTTCCGAAGCAGAAGATTCAGTATCTTGTTGTATCTATCGATTCGGAAGTGCTTAATGCGCTGAAACAGTATTCTCTTGATGCGGATGTGCATTACGAAGGCCTCCTTCCTGAAATGGTAAATACGGTGCATGAGATGGGCCAGCAGGTAAATGTATGGACGGTTAATCAGCCTGAGATCGCTATGAAAATGAAAGCAATAGGCGTGGATTTCATCACAACAGATATTCTGGAATGACAATTGGACAAATCTATGTTTTGAGATTTACTAACAACATAAGAATGGGTGATATTCTTGCGTTACTATTTGGCAATTGATATCGGAGCATCCTCCGGGCGGCACATTGTGGGCTGGCAGGAAGATGATGTGCTGCATACAAAAGAAGTCTATCGTTTTCCTAACGGTGTCCGGGAGGTAAAAGGGCATCTGACATGGGATGTTCGGAAGTTGTTTTCCAATGTTGTGACTGGCATCATGGAAGCATTTAAGGCGTACCCGGAAATCGAAAGTCTGTCCATTGATACCTGGGGTGTGGACTATGTACTGCTAAAAGGAGATCAGGAAGTATATCCTGTCTATGCCTATCGGGATGGCAGAACGGAAGCAGTGATTCCACAAGTGCATGAGCAAGTGCCTTTCCCTGAACTGTACCGCCATACCGGTTGCCAGTTCCAGCCCTTTAACACCATCTACCAGCTTTACGATGAGAAGCTGAACGGGCGACTGGATGGAGTTACCGATATGCTGATGATGCCGGAGTATCTGCTGTGGAAGCTCTGCGGTGTCAAGGCACAGGAGTATACCAATGCCACCACCATGGGCATGGTGAATGCACAGACGGGGGAATTTGATTTGGGAATTGTGGATGCTTTGGGTTATCCCCGGCACCTGTTCCCCAAACTGAGCCAGCCCGGTACGGTACTGGGGATGTTGCGGCCTGAAATCGCAACGGCTGTGGGCGGAAACTGCAAAGTGGTTCTTTGCGCAACCCATGATACAGGCTCTGCGGTTGAGGGTATCCCCATGGAGGGTAACCATCCTTACATTTCCTCCGGTACCTGGAGCCTGCTGGGTGTCAAAACACCCAAACCCATTACAGGGGAAGATAGCATGGCAGCCAACTACTCCAACGAGGGTGGTGTGGGCTATAACCGCTATCAGAAGAACATTATGGGTATGTGGCTGGTGAACGAACTGCAGCGGGAGTTGTGCCCCGAAATGAATTTCCCGGAAATTGTGAAACTGGCAGAGGAAAGCAAATGCGAAATGCTGGTCAATGCCAATGCGCCAGAATTTCTCGCGCCTAAGAGTATGAAGGTTGCCTTTGATAAGGCAACTGGAAATTACTTAAACACTATCGGTGACTATTTCCGCTGTGCCTATCGTTCCCTGGCAGTCAGCTATAAGGAAGCTCTGGAAGAACTGGAAGCAAACACCGGAGCGAGATACGATAAGCTCTATATCGTTGGCGGCGGTGCGAAGAACGTCTTCCTCAACCGCCTGACGGAAGAAGCAACTGGAAAGCAAGTGATCGCACTGCCCATTGAAGCAACGGCTCTGGGCAATCTGAAAATACAGATGGAGGTCAAATAATATGTCTTACGCAGAAGCAAAAGCCAAATATGTCGCACTTGGTGTCGATACCGATGCCGCCATCGCAAAGCTGAAGAATGTTCCCGTTGCGTTGCACTGCTGGCAGGGCGACGACGTTCGTGGTTTCGATACCGACCCCACCAAGCCCCTCACCGGAGGCATCCAGACCACCGGCAACTATCCTGGCAGGGCCAGAACCCCGGAGGAGCTGATGGCCGATCTGGACATGGTGCTGAAGCTCTGCCCCGGCACCAAGAAGCTGAATCTTCACGCCTGCTATGCCATTTTTGAGGACGGCGAGTGGGTGGATCGGGATAAGCTGGAACCGAAGCATTTCAAAAATTGGGTGGATTTCTGCAAAGAGCGGGGGCTAGGCTGTGACTTTAACCCCACTTTCTTCTCCCATCCCAAAGCCAATGGCCTGACCCTGTCCTCTCCGGATGAGGAAATCCGCCGATTCTGGATCGAGCATGGCAAAGCCTGCATCCGCATCTCTAACTATCTGGCAGAAGAATTGGGGCAGCCCTGTGTCATGAATATCTGGACGGGTGACGGCTTTAAGGACATCCCTGCTGACCGGATGGGGCCGAGAGTACGCTACCGGGAGTCTATCGATGAAATCCTCTCCGAGCCTTACGACTTTACCAAGGTCAAGCCCTGCATCGAGAGCAAGGTCTTTGGCATCGGCGTGGAGGCTTACACCGTTGGCTCTGCTGAGTTTGCCCTGAGCTACGCCGCTATGAACAAGGGCAAGTGCATCCCGCTAATGGACAACGGCCACTATCATCCGACAGAAGTGGTGTCCGACAAGATTCCCGCACTGCTCGCCTTCTTCCCGGAGATCGCCCTGCACATCACCCGCCCCATCCGCTGGGATTCTGACCATGTGGTGCTGCTGGACGACGAAACCCGTGAAATTGCCAAGGAGATCGTCCGCTGCGGCGGTCTGGATGGCAGGGTGAACATTGCCCTTGACTACTTCGATGCCTCCATCAATCGGATCTCCGCCTGGACGATGGGCTTCCGCAATGTCCAGAAGGCGCTGCTGATGGCTCTGGTCACACCCGACCTGACCGCCATGCAGGATAAAAACAACTGGTCGGAACTTATGGTCATTCAGGAGGAGCTAAAGACCATGCCCTTTGGGGAGGTTTGGGAACAGTATTGCCGGGAGTGCGGCGTTCCCGCCGATGGCGAGTGGTTTGCATCCGTCAAACAATACGAAAATGAAGTTTTGAGCAAAAGAGGGTAATGAAGATGAAAGACATTATGACTGCTCCCTTTGTGGAGGAAATGCGGAAAACCACCGCGAATATGTACCGTCTGGGCTGGGACGAGCGCAACGGCGGCAATATCAGCTACCTGCTGGATACCGATGAAGTCGCCGAGTACCTCGACCTGGGGAGCGTCATCCGTACCATCCCGCTGGGCTTTGACGCCACCGCTATCATCGGCAAAATCTTCATCGTCACCGGAACCGGCAAGTATTTCAAGAATGTGGACGCAGACCCGGAAACCAATCTGGGCATCGTTCGCATTGCTGCCGACGGTCAGACTGCTCAGCTGCTGTGGGGCTACTCCGACGGCGGCAAATTCACCTCCGAGTTCCCAGCCCATCTCATGAGTCACATGGCCCGGCTGTCCGTTGACCCGGAGAACCGTGTAGTCATGCACTGCCACCCCACCTACACCCTGGCCATGAACTACGTCCATGTACTGGACGAGAAGAAATTTACCCACACCCTGTGGGAGATGTGCACCGAGTGCATCGTGGTATTCCCGGACGGTGTTGGTGTTCTGCCCTGGATGCTTTGTGGAACCAATTCCATCGGCGAGGCTACCGCAGAGAAGATGAAGGAGTTCCGTCTGGTGGTCTGGGGTATGCACGGCATTTACGGCGCAGGCAAGACTATGGACGAGACCTTCGGCCTCATCGAAACCGTGGAGAAGGCAGCACAGATCTACATGCTCACCGCCCATCTGCCCAGAATCAACACCATCCGGGATGACCAGATGGTGGAGCTGGCAGAGTTCTTTGGTGTCGACTATCGTAAGGACTTTTTGGATATGTAATCAATAACGCCGACAGATGCTGCAACGCTCCGCCTAACAGCGTTGCATTGTATCAAATTGTGTAGTATATGCCATTTTTTCAACGGACACTCGGAGATGAAATGCTCTGAGTGTCCTTTTTTTGCTCCAAAATGCCGATAATTGCATTGGCAGAATTGATTTTGGAATTCTCGTCCAGATGCGTGTAAATATTGGCGGTTGTTCCGATGGTACTGTGACCAAGCCACGCCTGAATTTCCTTCATGGGGACACCTGCATAATCGGGGGCGTATTGTGCCAGGGTGCGTTGAAGCTGCTGAAGAAGCTGAGAGCCATTGAGGGATGCTGTTTCAAAATCCATTGTGTTTGCCTCTTTCCATTATTTTTCAGAACTTCCCGCAAAACTCGGTTTAACATATTTACAAGTAGTTCTAATAGAATTATAATAATGAAAGAGGCTTGTCGAAGTCAGTCGAATTATGGGAAAAGAAAACCAGCAGGCAATCTTTTGATTGCTTGCTGGCAGGTTTAGCCATTTTCGTGATATGCATCGATATAAGCTTTGACGCAATGGTAGATTTTGCGGCGCTCTTTCGCTGGCAGGTCTTTTAACAGAGTGTCCAGCTCAGAGGGAACAGAATTTGCGGAGCAGTCAATGACATCCTGCAGCAGGGTGTCGGCGGACACACCAAGGACATTTGCGATTCTGCAAAAGGTTTCCAGCTTTGTGGGCTTGAAGCCTCGTTCGATGACGCTGATGTGCATGGGCGTTAAATCCACCAGCTCCGCCAATGTTTCCTGCGTCAGGCCCTTTTGCTCACGGGCTATTTTGATGCGCCGTCCGATTGCTTTCAAATCCATAGTATTCCGTCCTTTTGGAATTAGTAATCATTCTTTTAGACAGTATACCCATAATAGAATTGAAAGCACAGAATCTATAATATTTATAGTAAACATAATAGACTTAGAACCGTAATTTTTCAGCAATCGACACCGTTCGACACAGGTTTTATGAATCCATGGTATAATAAAAAAGCAAAAAGGCTTTCGCCAAGGAAAACCCTTGACGATACTCCCGCAAAAATCCCATAGGTAATTCCTGCTTTTTCAAGTTCCCATGACCAGATTTCTGACGGCGAATGGGCTTTTTAGGCGATACCGGATAGGGTGCTTGCCAGCTCCAGGCCGCTGCGTTTGGATTCCATGGAGGGATGGACATACATCCGTAGGGTGGTTTGCACGTCGGCGTGGCCCAGGATTTCGGAGAGGGATTTGATATCCATGCCGTATTCGATGCACCGTGTGGCGCAGGAGTGCCGCAGGATGTGGAAATTCCGGACGGGGATTTCCAGCCGCCCCAGGAAACGCCGGAACCGGTATTGCAGCGTTCTCGGCTCCATTGGCCTGTCGCTGCCCGTGAGCAGGTAGCCGCTGGTTTTCAGCGGGCGAAGCAGAGAAAGCATTTTCGCCGTCAAGGGAATCACCCGCTCCGAGCATTCGCTTTTCGGCGCTTGAATTACCAACTCCGTGCGGCCTCCGTAATTGATACGGTAGGCCGTTCGCTGTATGTGCACCGTTCCGCCGGAAAAATCAATGTCTGACCATTGCAGGGCGCACACTTCTCCCAGCCGGATTCCCGTTTCCAGGCACAGCAGGTAGGCCAGGTTCTCGGTGCTGGGCTTTCGCAAAATCTCCGCGGAAATACGGCAGCATTCCCACCCGCTAAAGGTTTCAATCCGCCTCTGCTTAACCGCCGGAGTGCGGATTTCTTCTTCGCCGTTGTATCGGAACTTCCGCCGTGCCAGCTTCAAGGCGGAACGAACAATGACGCAAATATCATTGACCGTCTTGGGGGCCAAGCCGCCCTTGCCGTCCAGCCGCCCGGATTTGAGCTTTCTGTCCACAAAGCAGTTGAGCTTTTCTTCTGTAAGGTCACAGACCCGTTGCGCACCCAGTTCAGGTTCAATGTGCTGCTGGATCAACGCCCGGTATCGTTCCCGGCTGGTGGGCTTGATGTGGCTGTTCTCCGCTTGCCAATGGGTCAAAAGCTCTTTTACCGTCAGAGTGCAGCCGCGAAACTGCTGTTTGCGGTTCTCCTCTCGGCAGACAGCCAGCTTTTGGCGAACGTCGGCATAGGTTGTTCCGTAAACCGAGCGGTAGAGGGCCCCGCCGTCCGGCTTTCGGTCCACAATATAGCGGCCCTCCCAGCGCCCATCCTTGCGCTTATAGATATTTTCCCCTCGTCTGGGCATAGGCATTCCTCCTGTGACCATGATTTTGACGGCAGTTGCATCCAGCAAAAGGGTTCCCATTTGCCGAATTGCATAAAATCTAGCGCTTTTCCGTTCCTGTGTTGTCCATTGAATTGCGATTCCGTACAAAAATTAACAATCTGGGACAAATTCAATTGACAAAGATATGGCTTATGATATAATAACCTCGTACGAATGGGTACGTATGTGGACTTTCTGGCTTTCGTCAAGGGTTTTCCTTAACGAAACCGTCCCCAGCGACCCAGGCTTCTGGCCGTCATACATAGTATGGCACAAAAGAACGTACTTTAACAACTCAATTGCTGCATGGTGTCACGCGTCTGCGGTTTGCAGATGTGGAGATGAGGGAATCCGGTGAAATCCCGGTGCTATACCCGTAGCTGTATGCGCAAATGTCCGTACCCTTAACGGAGCAATCCGGTCATTGGGGAAACCTGAGAAGGCTGGGTGCGGGTGCTGGCGGAGGAATCCACCAAAATGCGCGAGCCAGAATACCGACCATGTGAGAACCCGGAGCGCATCCCTGAGATGGGGTGAAGGAAGGCAGGATGTGAAAACATACGGTCACACTGGCAGAAGTCTGCCTGTGTGGCTTTTTCTTTTGCCTGAAAACTGCATATCGGTTTTGTGGCCTGTGGAGAGCAGGCTGAACAAGGGAAGCCGGTGGAAGTCCGGCGCAGACGCGCTACTGTAATGTGCCAAAGGTTCTGCCAATATGCCATTGCTGAAAAAGCGAGAAGGCGGCAGCGCTGCACGAAGCCAGGAGACCTACAAAGCCGGAACGATCTTAGGACGCGACGCAGAACCGTGAGATCCCAACAGGCTGGGGCACTGTGCCCGGGATATGGAGGGATACGGTTTGAGCAAAAAGGAAAAGGTTCCTTATTTTGACCACAATCGGTGGAGAGAGCAAAAGCTCAAGGCCATGGTCAACGTCGCTATGAAGGAAAAGAACGCGGCGTTTGTGGAAGAACACAGGAATGACACCGACGAACAACTGCTGGACTACCTGCGCGCCTGCGCCAGGAAACTGGGCCATACGCCCCATCCCGGGGAGATTTACGGCAGTTACCTGCTGACCCAGCGCTTTTCCGGCTGGGCAAACGCCGTCAGCGCCGCGGGACTGACGAACCCGGTGCATCAGCTTTCCAGAGAGCAGTGCCGGATTTATACGGACGAGCTCCGCACTCAGGAGCGGATGTTCAAGGAGAACCGGGAAAAGGACAAGGCCGCCCGAAAGGCTGCCAATCAGGAAAAGGCCGAGCTGGCCCACGCGGAAAAGCAGGCCCGCCTGGAGCGGGATACCCGGTGGGGTGAAGCCAACGGCCATATGACAGATGAAGAACTGCTTACCTACCTGTGCGAATGCGCCGAGACGCTGGGCCATGTGCCCTACTCCAACGAGGTGGTGGGCGGAAAATATATTTCCCAGCGGTTTGGCGGCTGGGGTATGGCGATCTACCGTGCGGGATTGCCGGAATTAAAGGGCGTAAAAGGCCCAACGGCTGCGGAGAAAGCAGCAATTCGTGCGGAGATAAATGGGTGTCAACCGGGACGTAACCCGGCGGCATATAGAAAGTGAATATCGATGTTGTGCTGCGACACCGATCTGTGGGATTGTGCGGGGATGGCCTTTGAGCCGGAGCGTGACGAAGCGGGTTGGGGATGATGCCCGTTTGTATGGTGGGCCCCAAAGGAAGCGGGGATCGTTGCGGACACGACGGAGGTGTTCACAAATCATGGTGTCAACAGTCGAAAGGCTGTGACATAAATATTTTACAAAGGAGCGAAAACCTATGAAAATGGCAAAACGTATCCTGTCTTTGGTCTTGGTTCTGGTGATGTTCGCATCGCTGAGCGTGACCGCATTCGCAGACACCCCTGCGACCCCGTACATTCAGGTGACTGTCGCAAGCTCCAGAAGCGGCGCTACCGATTCCTGGACTGTTGCCGCGACGACTGGTGCAAGCGTAAAGAGCGCACTTGATACGGACGCAGTTCACGCACGTGACTGGAAGCAAGTAGCAGATTATTATAATCCGTCTACCATTCACTATGCGCTGAATGGCTATGGCGCTTACGCTTCCACGAAGTTTGATCCGGAATATGAAGCCGATCAGGACAATCTGCTTGAGCATGGTTATGATTACTCCGAGATTACCTGGTATGATGGGACATTGCAGGGCTATGGCCTGATTAGGCAGGACGGTAGTAATTATACCTACATCTATGCTGGCTACGATTGGACCTATAATAGCAATTTGAGTGCAGAAATTTGGGACTATATGTGCTGCTACAATGTGCAGGCTAATGAGATTATTAACCTGACGTACGACTTTACTGTGTCTGTGTGGACTACCACTACCCCTCTTGTCTGAGAAGCGGGCTACGCGTGATTCCTGAAAACTGAATAGTGAGAGGCGGCCCCGTCAAATGATGAGGCCGCCTCTTTTTTATGGGGGACTCACACCACCATTCGCATTGCTCGGAGATTCCCCCATGGATGGAGGCGAATTTATGAGCAAAAAAATACGAGCAAGGAGATTGTGCAGCATTATTTTGACGGTTGCCTTGCTTATTTCATACATCCCATATCCAGCAAGGGCGGTTGAATCAGAGGGTAATGTAGAAGATAAGATAAATACAGATGCCATTGCTACGGATAGTTCGGATATAGATTCGGGCGTCGAAAGCCCTAGTGTTTCTGGTCCTGATGAGATTACAGATGAGAACAATGACATTCCTGTTGAGCAGGAACACGAACAGACATTTGAATCAGATAAAGAAAATGTAAACACTGTTGGAAAAGAATCTGCTTTGGCTAGGGCAGGTGATTTTGCTTTTTTTGACTCTGAGGTCTTGCTAGATCAGGAAAAAGATCAATCAGAAGATATAAGTGCTGACGAGTTGTATTTAACAAAGATCAGTATCACAGCGGGTAGTAGCAATCAGGAAATACCAATTGATGTTAATTTTGAAAATGAAAACGGAAAAAGTATCCAGACGATAAAAACTATCTCTGGTATTTCTGAGAATTCTATCTCGATTGCTATTGAAGCAAGTTTTTCACAAGCTGACATTTACATAGCTGATTCCACAACAAAATTTGTATCTGGAGACTCCCTCAACCTGACGATATACGAAGTTGAAACGGTTGATGGGGAGAATTATGTAAAAATTCCCATTAAGCTGGAAATAGCGGCAGAGAACGGTCAGGCAGCAACGACTAAAGAATATACCCTGCTGGTGCTGCTGGCAAACTATCCTCCGGTAATCACGACACAGCCTCAGTCTAAAGAGGTTGAATGTGCGGATGCCGGTTTTGCCCCGTTGACAGTCAAAGCACAGGCCACAAATGGTGGCACCTTATCTTACCAGTGGTATAGGGTCAGTGAAACAGAAGATGAAAAGTTGACCGATCAGTATGCCACGAATAAAATCTATCGTGCGCCCAAGAACAAGGTAGGGACCCAGGACTATTACTGCATCGTAACGAACACAGTTGATGGGAAAAGTTATTCTGTAAAGAGTAATGTTGTTACGGTAACGGTCTATAAGTCTTATGTTGCTACACTGGCAATTAAGAAAGGCGAGACAGAAGTATTTAGGCAGTATGGCACCTGGCAGGGAAAAGAGTTCAGTGGTATTTCTCTGGATGGACAGGATACATACACCCTGATGGTTTATCTGAAGAATAAAGATCTTGCCTTCAATTACTCCATGAGCATAGGCTACAATGGAGAAGATGGAGAAGTAAGTACGTTCCAGGATAAGGTTACACTGGAAACGAACAAGCTCCCAGTGGGCACGAGCTACTTTACCCTTCGGGTCGGTGAGTATGACAGTGCAAGCAAATCTTATATTGCCAGTGAGCTGTATAAATTCAATGTTACAAAAGCGCTGGCTCTTACCGGCATTACTGTCACGGCTGACGAGGCTGAGATCAGCACCGATTTCAGTGATGCGGAGAGTACCGGGAGAATAAAAACGAGCGCTGCAACAGCGGCAGATGAAATTCACCTGTCGGTGACGGCGAACAGCGATAAAGCAAAAGTATATCTTGGAGAATCTACGACTGCCTTTGTGTCCGGCGCTGCTGTCAAGCTGGCTAACTATCAGACCGAGACGGTAGGAGAAGACAACTACGCTAAAATTCCCATTAAGCTGGAAATAGCGGCAGAGAACGGTCAGGCAGCAACGACTAAAGAATATACCCTGCTGGTGCTGCTGGCAAACCTCTTCCCACATATCACGGAACAACCCCAGTCTGTTGCTGTTAAAAAGGCGGCAAGTGGAAATGTCGTTCTGAAGGTCAAAGCAGAAGCGGTTGAAGATGGGGTGCTGACGTATCAATGGTATAAAGTGGGTGAACAGGAGGATGAGAAACTTACAGATAAATATGCAACCAAAAATGTGTATGCCATTCCCAAAAACGTCCCCGGAACAGGCAGCTACTATTGTATTGTAACTAACACGGTAGAAGGAAAGTCGTATTCACTCAAAACAGAAATTGCTACTGTAACGATTTATAAGCCCTACATGAACAGCCTAACGCTTGTGGCAGACGGTAGCATTGTATCCTCTAATACGGGTGACTGGAATGGCGGGACTTTCGATGTTGCAATTAGTGACCGGGATGATTACGAACTGCGCTTAACGGCTCTTGATGTGATGGGCGCATCGGCCTATTCGATGACTATTAGCTATAACGGTGAACCCGGAACACTCGTACAGTACAGGTCTGCGCTGACGCTTGATGTGGCAAAATTTGCATATGGTAACACGGGATATTTCACGATTGAAATCGGTGATTATAGCGAAGAAAATAGTGAATATACTTCTAGTGAAGTATATCGGTTTAATATCCAAAAGTATCCTGGACTGAAGGTTCTCAATGTAAAAGAAAATAATAATCAGGTGCCGCTGGATACAGACCTTTGTGCAGTAGCAAATATGTCGTCTACGCAGACTATGACGACTCAATCTGTTACAGGAAGTAAAGCAACGATTACAGCAATTCCACTACAGAATGAAACAGAAGTTTTTATTGGAAACGCAACTACAGCTGGAGTAGAAACTGTAATCAATACGGAAGATTATCCGGTAGAATATAAGGGACAATACGCATACGCAGCCGTTCCCATAAGGCTTGTTTCTCCGAACAAGACAGAACGCACTTATACAATTCTAATACGGATTGAATCGACTAAGATTAGAATTGATAAGCAACCGTTAGATGTCACTTGCTACACCGGAGATCAGGTCTCCTTGAGCATTGAAGCTGTTTCACCGGATGGAGCGACGCTTTCCTATCAATGGTACAAGGCTACGTCAGATGGTGCGGAAGTGGTTACAGGCGCAACAAATTCAACGCTTGCGCTTACACCGAAAGAAGTTGGGACTTCTACCTACTATTGTGTTGTTTCAAGCAGTGCTGCTGGAGTAACATATTCCGTAAAGTCTGATACCGCAACGGTTACTGCAAAAGACGGCAGCGATTTAACACCGGTAATTCTTTCACAACCAGCATCAAGAATCACCTGCAACCAGGGGGAAGAAATCACTCTGTCCGTTGAAGTACTCAAACCGCCGAAGGGCGAGTTAAGTTACCAATGGTATAAGATTGCGAAAGAGGATCAGCTTGTCGCAAATGCGAAAGACTATGTGCCATCCACGGATGTGAATTCTTCCTTCGGTTACTATTGTGTTATTACCAATACTGTAGATGGAAAAGAGTATAAGGCAAAAACGAATAATGTTTCTGTACGCGCAAACCTGACTAAGTATATCCATGCGGCAGAAGTTATTGGGCAGCCTGGAACCTATGTTTTTGACGAGAATACGGGAATGGTTCCTGGCGGATATACGGCGGTCGCAAAAGGAAACTCAGCTCCCAAACCTTTCAATGTTCGATTCCAGTATGTGGACTACGATGTTGATTCCATAGTGACGCTCTATCACTCTACCACGAACAGCTACGATGGAGCCGAACTCGTTAAAGATGCAATTTGCAGAGGGAAGCGAGAGGGCGGTGTAAGCGGGGAGTACTACAAGGAATGCGAAATCAATCCCAATACCGCCTACCCCGCAGGTGAACACTACTTCTACGTCGTAATCACCCTATCCCCCAGCGACAAAAACTCCACCGTCGAACCGGTATCCACGAAGTCGGACATCCTGAAAATCGACTTCACAGACCGTGAGACGACCATGGACGGCGCTGGTACGGAGCAGAACCCCTACATCATCAAGGCAACGGAGCATCTGTCTGAAATCCAGAAGATGGTCGCTGACGGCGATTCCTTCGCCGGGGCCTACTTCCAGATTGCAAACGATGTTTCGCTGCCCACGAACTGGACACCTATCGGCACACGGGACACCGCCTTCTCCGGCCATATTGACGGCAATCACAAGAAATTGACGGTCCCGGCAGGCGAAAAGCCTCTGCTGGGCTGCATCAACGGCGCTTCCGTCAAGGACCTGGATATCTACGGCGAACAGATCGAGGGCGCAGGCCTGGTGGACGACTTTACGGGTGTCGGCCTGTCCGGTAGTGCCATCGTCCTGGACAACGTAACGCTGAAAAGCGGCTCCAAGACCCTGAAATCCGGCCTGGTAGCGGCTGGTGCCGGCAACGGCTACGCTTCCGCCAGTGCGGGCTTCGTTATGACTATCCGCAACTGCACCATTGAGAGCAATGTTGTGGTTGGCTATACCGGAACGGAAAGCCAGATCGGTTCCTTCGCTGGGCGATTCCAGGGCACCATTGAGAACTGCACCAGCTCCGCAACGGTCAAGGGTGCAGACTATGTGGGCGGCATCATCGGCACCAGAGACAACGCCATGGCCCAATGCGTTGTCAAAAACTCTACGTTCCACGGCACCGTAGAATCCTCCGGCTCCTACGCCGGTGGTATCGTCGGCGGCGGCTACGACAACTCCACCGCCCCCAACGGCGCTTGTCCCACCATCCTGGCCTGCACCGTGGACGGGACCGTGAAGGGCAACGAGCGTGTCGGCGGCATCTTCGGCGGTGACGGCTTCGTGGCCCAGACCTGGGACAATGTGGTTGGCTCCATCAGTGCCAACAGCTTTACCGGCAAGGTCAGCGGCAGCAAGTATGTCGGTGCCATCATCGGCTACCGAGACAGCCTGAACCGGTACGACAACATCTCCGCCAATACCTACTCCGCAGGCTGCGGTGCGGATAGGGGTATCGGTTTCGTGAAGTACCTGGATACCAGCTATGCCAATCCTATCAAGATGAACGGAACCATCGTATTCAACACGGCCAACGGAACCTCCGGCTGCCCCGCCGTTGAGGGCTGTGCCTGGAGAGCCAACCACAACCGTACCGACGATCCTCTGGGTAAGGATGCGGACAAGCTCTGCAAGAAGATCGGCGGCAGCTCCGCGGACCCCATCTGCTACGAGCTGACGGTCAGCGGCAGCTACAAGACCGAGTATAACCTTGGTGAGGAGCTGAACCTGAACGGCATCAAGTTGACGGCCACCTGGACGAACGGTACCACCAGTACCTTGTCCCTGGGCGACGTTACCATCGAGGGCTATGACAAGAACACAGTGGGCAACCAGACGATTTCTCTGAGCTACGGCGCTGCTGTGACCTACATTACCGTTACCGTCAAGCCTGTTTCCACAAAAATTACCGTCTCCGTCACCATCCGCGGCGACAGCCACCACAAAGATCCAACCAGCAACGGCGGCCCCCACGGTCTGGCCCGGGGTGGCCTGACCACTTGGGCAAACGAGAGCAATGTGGAAGCGGATACTTCTGAAACCGTGTGGGATGTTCTCCAGAGAGTGGCACAGAAGCACAACATCACCTTTACGGCCAGCGACAACAACTCCTACCACACTGTTTACATCAGTGCGGTCAACGGTCTGGGCGAATTCGACAACGGCAAGAACTCCGGCTGGATGTACACCGTCAACGGCACCCATCCCGAAGTGGGCGTAGCGGCCAAGTATCTGAAGAACGGTGACAAAATCGTTCTGCACTATACTGACGACTACGACTACGAGGAGGGCGGCAACAAGTACGGCCAGAAGCCCAGCGGCGGTACCACTACCGGCGGCGGCTCCACCGGCGGAACGACTACTGGTGGCACTACCGGCACCACCACCGGCGGCACCTCCATGATCACCACCGCTGACCGGAACAAGGCGGCGGCTGTGGACAAGCTCATTGAGAAGATTGGCACCGTCACCAAGGACAGCGGCCCCGCCATCGAAGCGGCCCGGAAAGCCTACAATGACCTGACCCCGACTCAGAAGCGGCTGGTCACGAAGCTGAAAGAGCTGACTGATGCGGAAAAGGCCTACGCAAAGCTGACGGCCACTGCCGAGGATCAGCAGAAGGCCAAGGATGTCATGGACAAGATCAGCAAGATCGGCAACGTCACCAAGGATTCCGAACAGGACATTAAGGATGCCCGGAAGGCTTACGATGCCCTGACGGACCTGCAAAAGCTGCTGGTTGACAACTACGAGACCCTGACTGCGGCGGAGACCAAGTTCGCAATGCTGGATACCCTTGGAAAGGTCAGCGAGCCTTACATCAGCACCGGCGAGTACATGGAGAAGCTTGGTACCCCCAGTGTCGGCGCTATTGGCGGCGAATGGATGGTCATCGGCCTGGCCCGGTCTGGACGGACAGTCCCCGGCGTGGAGGATTACTACCAGAAGGCTGTGGAGTATGTGCAGCAAAGCATTGACCCCGACACCGGACGGCTCCACAAGGCCAAGTCCACGGACAATTCCCGAATGATCCTGGCCCTGACGGCTATCGGCAAGGATGTGACCAACGTTGGCGGCTACAACCTGCTGGCTGGCCTCAGTGACCTGGAGTTCGTCAAGTACCAGGGCAACAACGGTCCTATCTGGGCACTGCTGGCACTGGATTCCGGCAATTACCCCGTGCCCTCCGGCGGCACCACCACACGGCAGGCCCTCATTGACGAGATTTTGAGTGTGCAGACCTCCGACGGCGGCTGGGCCATCTCCGGGGACCGTGCCGACTCTGACATGACCGGCATGGCCCTGACGGCTCTTGCCCCCTACTACAAGAAGGACCCGACTGTGAAGCAGGCCATCGACAAGGCCATTGCAAGGCTTTCCGAGATGCAGGACGATGACGGCGGATTCAGCACCACTTACGGCGACGGCAAGTACATTGCCACCAGCGAATCCACCGCACAGGTCCTCACCGCTCTGTCCGCTCTGGGCATTGACGCAGACACCGACTCCCGGTTTATCAAGAACGGAGGCTCCGTCGTTGATGCACTGCTGCGCTACTATGTAAATGGCGGCGGCTTCAAGCACGTCATGGACGGCGAGATCGACGGCATGGGCACCGAGCAGGCGTACTACGCACTGACCGCCTACTACCGCTTCCTCTCCGGCAAGACAAACCTCTACGACATGACCGACATCATCAACATGGGCGGCGACGTGGTAACTGTGGAACCCACCGTTCCCGCAACCACCGAACCGACCCAGGCTGCCCAGACCAATATCCCCTGGTGGATCATTGCGGTCTGCATCTTTGGCGGCGCCGGCTGGGGTGTGGTCATCGGTATCGTCCTCGTTCCCAAGCTCAACAAGAAGAAGGACTGATATTTTACCGCCGGGGGCGGGCAACCGTCCCCGGCAAGCAAGGAGCGCTGCATTTGACCAAACGAAATATTCTGTGCCTACTGCTGGCGGCAGCTCTGCTTGTTCAGCCCATTTCTTTGAGGACCTGGGCCGATGAAGTGACACAGCAAGAAGAAACCATTGCCGAGGAATCTACCGAGGCGGAAAAAACAGAAGAAATCATCGAGGAGCCGGAAGAAACCCAGGAGCCTGCCGAGGAATCCGAACCGGAGGGAACCATGCCGGAGGAGACAGAAGACTGGCAGGAGCCGGAGGAGGACTACGAGGAAGACTACGAAGAAGTCTATGAGAATGGCCCCTTCTTCCCGGACTACACATTGGAGGAGTACGGCGACGTACTCTACGGCTCCGGCACCATCAAAACAAACGGGTGCAGCGTCTGCTGCATGGCAGTAGCTGCTACTTACCTGACGGGCCACCAGTATTACCCCGATGAGCTGGCCCGCTGGTTTGGCAGCAAGGCGGAAAACAACGTGGACCGGCTGCGCTATATGGCAAACGCCCTGCACCTGCCCATGACGGAAGCGGAGAACTACAACTTCGTAAAGGAAGCTCTGTGGGAGGGCAAAATCGTCATCCAGCTGATGAACGGCAAGTCCCTTTTCACAAACAGCCAGCATTTCGTTCTCCTGAAGGGCATCAATGAAGAAGGAAAAATCATGGTCTATGACCCTTCCGTTACGAACCGGGAGAGCTGGCGGCTTCAATACGAATTTGAAAACGGCTTCAGCACGGATGAAATCTGCTGGGGCTACGATGGGGCATTTATCTTTGACCCCGCCAAAATGCCGGATGACCCATTCATCTATGAACCGCCTGCCCGCCCCTATGTGGAGCCAAGATATGACGGTCTGACCCTGACCGATGCGGAAACCAAACTGCTTGCAAAGCTGATTTACGTCGAGGCCCGGGGAGAGTGCGAAGATGGCCAGCAGGCCATTGCAGAGGTCGTTTTGAACCGGCTGACATCCGATTTGTTCAGCGGTTCCATTACCGCAATGATCAATGATGAATCCCAGTTCGTCCCCAATAAGCTTATCAAAGAAGCCAAGCCGGGACAGGCGCAATATGAGGCCATCGACCGGGCCTTGTATGGTCCCTATGTGCTGCCAAAGGATGTCCTGTTCTATGGCAGAGTCCGCACAACGGACAGCGAATGGGGTTCCATCGGAGGCCACATCTTCTGTTACCCAAGAGGATACCTGGCAGCAGAAACCAACTGATTGAAGATAGCCGGATCATCCAACGCTGCTCAGGCCCCCTCTGAGATTGCCCAGCGAAGGATGACCGGCTTCATCACTTTAGAGGAACCTGAAAAATAAAGCAAAAAACTCTTGGTACATGAAGTAAAATCAACTATACTATCCTTAATGAACGGAACGCTTGACATAAAGAGAGGATCTGTATGAAAAAGAAAACCGCGAACCTGATTATGGTTCTCATCATTGCGGTCATTGCCATTGCCGGTGTGACCGCGGCGTTTCTGCTGAAAACCAACACCGGCAGCGGCCTGGGCAGCCAGTACAAAATTACAAAGCTCAAAGACAATACCCTGATAGAAGAAGGGCAAACGGACACTTGTACCATTACCATCGTCTGCGATACCATCCTGAACAATACCGATAACCTGAACGAGGAAAAGGCCCCCTTCGTGCCCAAGAACGGCACCATTCTCCCCAAGACCACGGTGAGCTTTGCCCAGGGAGACACGGTATTTGAAGTCCTGAAAAAGGTCTGCGATGCCACGAACCTGCAAATTGAATACAGCTACACGCCTCTGTACGAAAGCTACTATATCGAGGGCATCAACCATCTGTATGAGTTTGACGTGGGCCCGGAATCTGGCTGGATGTACAAGGTCAACGAGTGGTTTCCAAACTACGGTTGTTCGGCCTACACCTTAAAGAATGGGGATGATATCGTCTGGTGCTACACCTGCAACGGCCTGGGAGCAGACGTGGGTGAAGTCTGGATGGGCGACGACAATGGGTAACGACGCGTTTTCAAACTGCCATCCGGCGGTGAATTTTACGTTTTTTGTCGGGGCCATCGGCTGCGCCGTGGTCATCCAGCACCCGGCCTATCTGGCGATGGGCATTCTAAGCGGTATAACCTATTATCTGCTGCTCCACGGACGAAAGGGAATCCAAAATATTCTGGCCATGCTGCCCATTTTCCTGATTTTGACCTTTGCCAATCCTCTGTTCAACCAGTATGGCCAGCGGGTGCTGTTTCGGTATTTTGGCAGACCCTACACCCTGGAAGCCCTGCTCTACGGTCTGGCCATTGGCGGGATTTTCCTGGAAATGCTGCTGTGGTTCGGGTGCTACAATGCTGTTCTCACCAGCGATAAGTTTACGGCGCTGTTCGGGAATCTCATTCCCTCCCTGTCGCTGCTTCTCGTGATGGTTCTGCGGCTGATTCCCAACTTTTTGCGGAAAGCCGCCCAGATTGCCGGGGCGCGGAAGTCCATCGGCAAAGGAGCCGCCGAGGGAGACACCACCCGCGAAAAGCTGGAGGACGGCATGTCCATTCTGGGCGCGCTGACCTCCTGGGCCTTGGAGGGCAGCGTGGTTACGGCGGATTCTATGCGTTCCCGAGGCTACGGCACCGCCAAACGCACCAGCTTTATGATCTACCGCATGACCGGCCTGGATTTGGGCCTGCTGGCGGCGATGGCGGCCCTTTTTGGCATTGCCGTATTTATCGGAGACAAAAGCGCGGCCTTTACACCTATTCTGTCCATTGCACCCATTGGCGGGTGGAATCTCCTGGGGCTTCTGGCCTATGGAATGTTCCTCTTACTGCCCACCGCATTACACATAAAGGAGGCCATTCAATGGCACATTTCGAGATCAATGATCTGACCTTTTCCTATGCCGCTGCCAAGGGAAAGCATTCGCTGGAGAATGTCAGTCTGACCATTGAGCAGGGAGAATTTCTGGTTCTCTGCGGCAAATCCGGCAGCGGCAAGAGTACCCTTCTTCGGCAGCTGAAAACCGTCCTGACCCCCAACGGCAAACGAACCGGGGAAGTTCTTTTCCATGGTGTTCCTTTGAAGCAGGTTTCTGACCGGGACCAGTCCGGCAAAATCGGCTTCGTCATGCAGAATCCGGATGACCAGATCGTCACGGATAAGGTCTGGCACGAGCTGGCCTTCGGGCTGGAAAGCCTGGGCTGCGACCAGAAGGAAATGCGGGGCCGGGTGGCGGAAATGGCTTGCTATTTTGGCATTCAGGATTGGTTCCACCGGGATGTGGCAACCCTTTCCGGCGGGCAGAAGCAGCTATTAAATCTGGCCTCCATCATGGCCATGCAGCCGGAGGTGCTGATCCTGGACGAGCCAACCAGCCAGCTGGACCCCATTGCCGCCTCGGACTTTTTGAATACAGTGCGGAAGATCAACACGGAGCTGGGTACCACGGTGATCATCACCGAGCACCGGCTGGAGGATATTTTCCCCTATGCAGACCGGGCGGTGGTCATGGACAAGGGCAGAGTGATTGCGGACGATGCCCCCGGAAAGGTGGGGCAGCTGCTGTTTGCTGGGAATAACCCCATGTTCGCTGCCATGCCCACCCCTGTGCGGGTTTATTATGGAGCAGGCGGCACCGGCGAAAGCCCGCTGACCGTTCGCCAAGGGCGCAGTTGGCTGAGTAAGGAATTTCCAAAGGAGCCGAGCATCAAGGCCATCCCCGCTCCCGCCTTGCCGGAAGAAATTGAAAATCCGGCCCTTGTCCTAAAAGAACTCTGGTTCCGATATGAAAAGGATTCTCCGGATATTCTGCGAGGCGTCAGTGCGGAAATACCCGCAGGAAGCCTCTATGCAATTCTCGGCGGCAACGGCGCGGGAAAGTCCACCACCTTAAAGGCCATCTCCGGCGTTTGCAGACCCTACCGGGGCAAGGTGACGCTATTTGGCAAGCCCGTGGACAAGTACAAATCCTCAGAGCTGTTTCATGGGTGCCTAGCCATGCTTCCTCAAGACCCCAAGAGCCTGTTTGTGAAGAAGACCGTTCGGGAGGACCTTTCCGAAATGACCAGGGACAAATCCTCCATTGAACGCATTGCGGCGCTCTGCCAGATCACGGAGCTTTTGGACAGCCACCCCTATGACCTCTCCGGCGGTGAACAGCAGCGGGCGGCGCTGGCAAAAGTACTGCTGACAAATCCCAGGCTTCTGCTGTTGGACGAGCCCACGAAAGGCATCGACAGCTTCTTCAAGGAAACCTTTGCGGAAATTTTGGCGGATTTGAAGAAACAGGACATCACCATCGTTATGGTTTCTCACGATGTGGAGTTCTGCGCCAGATACGCGGATATTGTCAGTATGTTCTTTGACGGGCAAGTTCTGACCACGGACACGCCCAGACGGTTCTTTGGAGCCAACAGCTTCTATACCACGGCAGCCCACCGGATGAGCCGCCATGTGTTTGAGGGAGCCGTTACGGCGGAAGACGTGATTCGTCTCTACAAAGAAAACAAGGAGGCAGCAAAATGAAAAAATCTCACATTGCCACGCTCCTGATTTTCCTGCTGGTGATTCCGGCAACCCTGTTCTTTGGGCTTCGGCTGACTGGCAGAGCCTACTATCTTACCAGCACCCTGGTAATCATCGAGATCATCATCCCGTTCCTGCTGGCCTTTGAAAGCCGCAAGCCCCAGGCCCGGGAGC
>ERZ772886.633-NODE-633-length-34950-cov-28.222009_pt1 | contig 34950 bp, 29 predicted proteins | sample MGYA00512128_ERZ772886 | MGnify/ENA primary metagenome ERZ772886 (study PRJEB29015, sample SAMEA2737698) | human gut metagenome | biome: human gut; feature: human-associated habitat; material: faeces | place: China | collected 2012 ... | reverse complement strand
TTGTGGTAAGGTTGAGGTCAAGCAGCTCCGCCGCCTGTTTTGCGTCCTCGCCGTAAATCTCAAAGAAATCGCCGACCTGAAACAGCACAATGTCATCCGGGTGGGCGGATTTTATCTCGTTGTAAGCCCATTCAGCGGGCGCAGATTCTTTTGAAGTAGGCTCGGTGGTTTCTGCGGGCAATGCCTCTGCTGTTTCCGGCTGAATTTCCACGGATGCCTCGGAAGTGATTTCTTGGGGATGATTCTGCTGACTTGCTTCCTTTGGGGGAATGAGCCGCCCGGATTCTGCCAGAGCATCGTAATACTTGACCACCTTTGCCCACGGAAGCTCTATGCGGGGGCAGTTCGGCTTGCTGTAGCGAATGCCTTTTCCGTCAGTCCAGACATCACTCATAAAATTGCGGGAGAGTGCGTTGTTACCACCGCTGATACCGTATTCATTTTTCAGAAAATCCAGCTTTTCCTTTGCGGTGTGCGGTGCCTGGTAAAAAGCGTAAATTCGGGAGCTGCGGCCAGATAGATGCTCGTTGATTTCATCCTCGGTGATGAAGCCTTTCTCCGCTGGCAGCGCTGCCAACTCGCTGACGTATTCTCGCCGGGGAAGAGGGTATTCTTCCAGTGGGCGAATCAGCTTGTTGGGATTATACACCTGAAAACGCATCATGCTCTTGTCAGCGTCGCAGGCATCCCGGAAGACATAGACCTGGTTCATGATCGTCTGGTAGGATTGCGGGTCAGACAGCAGATTCATGAGCTTTTCCGTTTCTTCCGGGAAACCACCCCGGAGAGAGCGAACAATGCTCATATACCCCGCTTCCACAGCCTTCTTGCTTACATCACGGGACATATACCAAAGCTGTTCTGCAAGCTGCCGCTTTTCAAAAGTTCCACACTCGGCCAGTTCCACATTGGTGGCGAACCGTCCCTGTTCCAGTAGTTCTCCAATTCGGACGGCAACATTCTCCCAAGAGAGAATCTGGGCATTGGGGGCATACCGGGCGGTGCTGCCATAGGACAGGCGCATACCGTCCTCGGAGTACCATGCGCTTACTTTCTGACCGCCAAATTGCAGGCCATAGCCGCCGTGGTAGGTCTTTTTCAGGAAATCTACCAGATCGTCCTGCGGATGCTGCTTGGCGTATTCAATGGCGACCCGCATCCGGTGGTTTTGCGTGTTGCTGCCATAGCGGAGGAACTGGTCAATATACTCCTGGGGCATGGAAAAAGCGGAGGGTGCCGCTTGGACACGCTCCGCTTTGTCGATAGTTTGGATTTGTTCGTATTCGCTTGCAAAGAACGAAACCTGTTCTCCCTCAAAAGGGGGGTCTTCGATGATTAGCCGTAAATCAGCTCCCGGCAGATTACTTCCTCGACCTGGGCTTTCAGGCTGTTCATGTGCTGTACCCAAGCCATCTGGTTCTGCGCTTTGTCCGGTGCCGGGTTCTGCTCCAGCAGCTCCGCCATCATCCGATTCAACCGCTCCTCGGCGGTCTGCTGAATCTCCAGAAGGTGCGGAAACAGCTGCTGGCGCATTGCCAGAATGCTGTACAGCGTCGGATTCTGCTCCTTCAGGAAGCTCCGGCGCATCCGCCCGTACTTGTTCAGAGGAATCTGGGGTGTGGGTTCCAGTTTGATGTTCGGGATCAGATAATCCCCGTTGCGAATGTAAGTCAGTTGGCTGTTCATATTGAGTGCTCCTTTCCTGATTGCGGTCATAGCTTCTGACGGTTCTTTCAATTTGACGAAGCACCTCGGACGAAATCGTATTGACTGCGGTTCCCAGTGCGGCGGCTGCTTGCGGCGTGTTGAAATCTGCTACGTCCGAAAGGTCTTCAAGGCCGAGATAGTCATCCGGGTTTCCAAGACAGCGGCTAATAAGCAGATATAAAACGCTGTTTGAGAGTGCTTTCCGGAAGTTGATTCCCAGTGCATCTGTATCATACACGCTTAATCCACTGCCATCAAGGATATGGACAATCTGGGCACTGTTTTCTTCCCAATACGCAGAAGCCATTTGCATTGACAGAAGCTCCAGATGGTTTTCGAGCGCACCAACATCATCTGGGATACCGTAGCGCCGATCCAAATCCTGGACGATTGCATTTTCGTGCTCCTTGCGCATTTCCCAAATGTTGGGGGTTCTGGAATTGATACGAGTGCCGGTATCCGCAATGTCAAACAGATAGCGCACACGGACGCTTTCACCGCTGTTATCCAGGACGGCAATGCCCACAGACCCCCGTTTGATATATCGGTGCATCTTTTCATTCCAGATTTCATAGCTGGCCACAGCGGTGGCATCCGGCCTTTGCAGATAGATTCCGATTTGCTCATCATAGGAATACTTGTAAAAACGTCCTGCAAATCTTAAAAAATGCGTCCAGTTTTCGTAGCTTTGGGTGCTGTTGGCGGCGATAAATTCACTAAGCTGGGCAAGAGACTTTCGCTTGTCTTCCATGGTATCCTCCATTTCTTATAGATTGCGATATAGGTCAATCCTTTCAAAATCTGCATCGGATAAAGAAGCTAATTTTTGAAGAACCGACGCAGTTAAGCGGTACAGATGGGAATCCTCTGGATTTTTCAGATCCAGTTTTGCGGACATTTCTTTGAGTGCTGTTATCAGTCCCAATCTTGTGCCGGGACTGTATAGCATCATCAGGATTTCTTCCTCCTTTGTAAAATCCATAAAAACCAACTCCTTTTTCATTTGAAATTTTAGAAAGGCAAACTGTAGTGGAATCGAGTTATTGCAAAAATTGCAATAACTGAGCACATTACTTACTTGCGGCTGCCACTGTTGGGAAACTCCATTCGGAAAACAGGCTTCCCATCTTCTTCAATGTCCATAAGGACATCCGCTGTGAATACCTTTCCGGTTCTGGGGCTTTTGCAGTCCTTCAGCCGCACACGTTTTTCCCGCAAGAGCTTGGCTGCCATGTACTCGGTCATGGGCTTTTCGATTTTCCGAAAGTACGCACTGTTCTTCCAAAGAACAAACCGGCATTCCCGATTCCGGCAGGCCCAGCCAATATCCTTGGAAACGACTTCGCTTCCGCAGTGGGGGCAAGCTCCAATTACATTGCTGCGTTTCATAAGTGCATCTGCTCCTTCTACAATTTCATAGTGGTTGGTTAAATCTGTTATCATCTGGGAAATTTCCTGCATGAACTGTTCGGACGTATACTGTTCATGCTCAATCTGAGAAAGCTTGTTTTCCCATTCGGCGGTCATGGAAGGGGACTGAATCTGTTCCGGGGCAACGGTGATCAACGCCTGCCCAATTGCCGTTGGCAGCAGGTGCTTGGCCTTCCCGGAGCCTTTGCGTTCCAGATAGCCCTTTTTCACCAGCTTTTCGATGGTTGCGGCCCGTGTCGCGGGGGTTCCGATTCCTTTTCGCTCTGCATCGGAGGGAAACTCGTCTGCACAGGCTGTTTCCATTGCCTGCAAAAGCAGATCTTCGGTGAAATGCTTGGGCGGTGTCGTTTTCCCCTCTTTGATTTCGTATTTGGAAACCGGAAGAACTGTGTCTGCTTCCAAATTTGGGAGGGAAGGTGTATCGCTCTGTTTCTCTGGAAAATACTGTTTTGCAATGCCTTTCCAGCCTTCACAGATGCTTTCTTTTCCGGTGAAAGTGAATTCTTCTCCGGCACATGCTGCTGTGACAGTTACCTCCGTAAAGCGGTAAGGCGCTCCAACAGAGCAAAGCAACCGCACGGCAATCAGCTTTAAGAGTTCTCGCTCCCCTTTGGGCAGGGCCTTCATGGCATCTGCGGTCAGTGTCAGCGTTGGAATAATCGCATGGTGGTCTGTAACTTTATGATTGTTCATGACCTGTTCAGGCCGCAATGGGACTTCACCGGACACATGGAGCAGTGCCGCTACCTGTGGAACCAGCTGCGCTAAGGTAGGCTCCATATCCTCCGTAAGGTAGCGGCTGTCTGTTCTGGGGTAGGTGACCAGCTTCTTTTCGTAGAGAGACTGCGTATAGTCCAGGGCCTGCTGTGCGGTGAAACCCAGCAGGCGGTTGGCATCCCGCTGGAGGGTGGTCAAATCGTGGAGAGCAGGCGGCTTTTCGGCGTGTTCTTTTCGTGTAACAGAATGAATCATGGCATACTCCGCATTTTTGCAGGCACTTAGAATCGCGGCGGCATCTTCTCTGGTGGAGAATCGCTGACTGTCCAGGTTTATTCCGTTCGCATTGAGCCGAACGGTGTAAAACTGTTCCGGGGAAAAGGCCGCGATTGCAGCCTCCCGCTGAACCGCCATTCCCAGAGTTGGGGTCATGACACGCCCAATACTCAGAGGCTGACCATACAGGCAGGAAAAGAGCCGGGTGGCGTTGATGCCGATGATCCAGTCGGCCCGCTCCCGGCATAGAGCAGCATGGTATAGAGAATCGTACTGCGAGGATGGCTTCAAATTTTGAAAACCCTCCCGAATTGCGGAGTCCTCCATGCTGGAAATCCAAAGACGGTCAAAAGGCTTTGTACACTGGCACTGATGATATACGAGCCTGAAAATCAGCTCTCCTTCCCGCCCGGCATCCGTTGCACAGATAAGCCGGTCAACATCAGAGCGGTTCATCAGCTTTTGCAGAATTTGAAACTGCTTTTTTGTGCTTACGGTAATCTGATATTGCCATTTCTCGGGGAGAATGGGCAAATCCTCTTTTTTCCATTTTTCATAGTTTCCATAGGCGGTTGGCTGCGCCAGCTCCACCAGATGACCGATGCACCAGCTGACGAGATACCCATTTCCTTCCAGGTATCCGTCATTGCGCTGGCTGGCACCAAGCACACCGGCGATAGACTGGGCAACAGATGGTTTTTCGCAATGACCAATTGAGGCATTGACGTTGGGAAGGTCGCTACGTTTGTGCTGCGGCTTTCCTCGTGGCTGAACAGCTGGCCCATTTTTTGCAGGCTGCCCTTGAGCAAGCCGCGCAGCATGTGGGAGACGCGGCTGGCGACGGAGACAAACGGCGCGGTGACGAGCGGCTCAAATTTTTCCTGCGTGGGCTTTTTCTTGCGGGTGCTGCGGCCCATCAGATTGAACCACGCCTGCACGAGCCAGTTCGGGTCATGGCGGCGGGTGTATTCGGCAGCGCCGACCAGCGGCATCGGCTCACGGGCTACAGTGTACAGGTCGCGGGCACGGCTGCCCAGCTGGGCGGCCACCTCCTTGCAGGCGCTGTACTCGATCAAACGCCCCGTCAACTCGGCCTTCATGCGCTCGGCCTCGGGGCTGCGCGGCAGCAGCAGGGCGCTTTTCATCTGCACCAAATGCGCCGCCATGTCGATGAACTCGCTGGAAATCTCCATCCGGTCCTGCTGCATCTCCCGGATGGCAGCGGTGTACTGCTCGATCAGCTCCATGATGTTGACATCATAGAGGTTCATTTTATTTTTGCCCACCAGGTACAGCAGCAAATCCAGCGGGCCCTCAAAATCTTCTATTTTAAATGTCAGAACTTCCGGCAAAAACTCAATACCCCCAAAGCAGCTCCACAAAGCCTGTCAGGTGCAGCATCAGCCGCCACATACCGTTGACAAGCCAAGACAGCGGCGCGTCCAGCAGACCCAAAAACACCAGTGCCAGCACGGCCAGCATAATATATCGCTCATATTTCATCGCCCTGAAATAGAGCCGCTGCGGCAAAAACAAGAGCGCAATGCGGCTGCCGTCAAACGGCGGCACCGGCAGCAAATTGAAAACCGCCAGGCTCAGATTCATGGCTACCATATAATATAGGAACATTGTCAGCATGGGCACGGCGTCCCCCAGCCCGCTGTACCAGCACAGCTTGTACAGGATCATCGACACCCACGCCAGCAGCAGATTGCTGGCAGGCCCCGCGGCGGCGGACAGCGCCATGCCGACCTTGGGGTTCTTATAGTTGTACGGGTTGATCGAGACGGGCTTGGCCCAGCCGACGCCGCCCACCAGCATGCACAGGGCACCCAGCGGGTCAAAGTGACGCAGCGGATTCATCGAGAGACGCCCGGCGCGCACGGCAGTGTCATCACCCAGCAGGTGGCTGGCCAGCGCGTGGGCCGACTCGTGAAACGGGATGGTGATGAGCACGACAACAGCGCGCAGCAGATACTGCACGATCACCGCGGGAGACAACAATCCGTTCAAAAGGTAACACCACCCCATTAAAAGCTTAGTCTATTATATCGTAGAAACGGCGGCAAGACAAGCCCTGTAGGCACCGAAAACACAATATTTAGCGCCTGAATCAAACAAAAACGCAAAATTATGAAAAAAATCAAAATTTTTTCTGTCAAAACACTTGCATTTTCGCGCAGTATACGCTATACTATTAAAGCTATTGAAAAGGAGGTGCAAGCAATTATGGCCAAATGTTCTTGCTGTGGCAAGGGTGTCACGTTCGGTATCAAGGTTTCTCACTCTCATCGTCGGAGCAACCGTACCTGGAACCCCAATGTCAAGCGCGTGAAGGCGATCGTGGACGGTTCCCCGAAGTATATCTACGCCTGCACCCGCTGCCTGCGCTCTGGTAAAGTTACCCGCGCGGTCTGATTGGAAGGAAAAAATGCCGGTCACATCGTGTGACCGGCTTTTTCTCTTTTACGCTTGCTTTTTAGGAGGTGGGTCTATGCTCCCCCGTGACCCTGTAATGCTGTTGAGCTATGTAAACACCCAACTGCGGGACCGCGACGCCAGTCTGGACGCGCTGTGTGACCGTGAGGAGACTGACCGTGACGCGCTGTGTGCGGCCCTGCGCGAGATCGGCTATGAGTATGACGCTGCACAGAATCGCTTTGTGTGACGCCGGTTCGAGTGAAGTTTGAGAGAGGAAGTTGAAGTACCCGATGAATTTTATCTTTGTCAGCCCGCATTTTCCCAAGACCTACTGGAATTTCTGTGACCGTCTGCACCGCAACGGCGTCAATGTGCTGGGCATCGGTGATGCTCCGTTTGACGAGATTCCTTGGGAATTAAAGCAGTGCCTGACTGAGTATTACCGCGTGAATGATCTTGGCAATTACGACGAGATGCTCCGCGCTGTCGCGTACTTTACCTTCCACTATGGCAAGATCGACTGGATCGAGTCCAACAACGAGTATTGGCTGGAGATGGACGCCCAGCTGCGCACGGATTTCAACATCAATACCGGTGCGAAGAATGACTTCATCGAGCGCATCAAGTACAAGAGCAAAATGAAGGAAAGCTACATCGCCGCGGGTGTACCGGTGGCGCGCCACCATATTGTCAGCACACTGGCCGAGGCCCGCGCCTTTATCAAGGAGGTCGGCTATCCGGTCATCGTTAAGCCGGACAACGGCTGCGGCGCCGAGGCAACCTACAAGCTGCGCAATTTCACCGAGCTGAAAGAATTCTACGCCAAGCCGCATAACGTCCGGTACATTATGGAGGAGTACATCAACGGCACCATCGTCAGCTTTGACGGTGTGGCCGACAGCCATTGCGTGCCGCTGTTCTACACCTCCAACGTGTTCCCCACCCCGATGCTGGACATCGTCAGTCAGAAAGGCGACCTCTCCTACTGGACGCAGAAGTCTGTGCCCGCTGCGTTGAAGGATGTGGGCTTCCGCACCATCAAGGCGTTCGGCGCAAAGAGCCGCTTCTTCCACTGCGAGTTCTTCCGGTTGAATGAGGACAAGCCGGGTCTTGGCAAAAAGGGCGACTACGTTGCGCTGGAGGTCAACATGCGCCCCGCAGGCGGCTACACGCCCGATATGATCAACTATGCGAACTCGGTGGACTGCTACCAGATTTGGGCGGACATGGTCTGCTACGACGAGGTACGCAACGCCGAGCTGGACGGCCCGAAGTATTTCTGCGTCTACGCAGGCCGCCGCGACTGCCATGAGTACAAGCACACCCATGCGCAGATCATGGCCAAGTACGGCTCCCGTATGCGGATGTGTGAGCGCATTCCCCAGGCGCTGCGCCTGGACATGGGCGATTGGATGTACACGGCCGTTGTGCGCTCCACCGCGGAGCGCGATGCGTTTATTCGGTACGTGCAGGAGCAGGCGTAACGAAAAGGCTTCCCCTTCGGGGGAAGGTGGCCCGAAGGGCCGGATGAGGGGCGAAGCGTCCGTGGCTGCCCGTGAACGAGAGGCCGTGGCAGGGCTCCCCCCCCTCATCAGTCGCCTTCGGCGACAGCTTCCCCCCCCTCGGGGGATGCCTTTTACTTATATAAAACAGGAGCTTGACCGGCTGTGGTCAGGCTCCTGTTGGTTTATTTCAGCTTCACGCTCTTGTGGTATACGGCCAGTGAAATGCCCGCCGTGATAACCTCGGTCACCCAGAAGGCGTTCCAGATGCCGTCGGCACCCAGCAGGCGGCAGAACAGCCAGGCCAGCGGCATGATGACAACGATGTAACGGCACAGCGAGATGACCAGTGACTGCACGCCCATGCCGAGACCCTCCAGCGAGCCGGAGGCGACGACTGAAATCGTCGAGACGATGAAGCCGACGCAGATGATGCGCAGGGCCGACGTGCCGATGGCGATGGTCTCGGCGTTTGAGCTGAAAAGCCCGATCAGCTGGCCGGACAGCGCCAGACAGAGCACCGTGCCCGCGGCCATGATGGCGGCACACATGCCCATGGACGTGCGGTAGAGCTTTTTGACGCGGTCATACTCCCCCGCGCCGTAGTTGTAGCCGATGATGGGGCGCAGACCCTGCACAATGCCGTTGGCGGGCAGGTACAGAAAGGTCTGCAATTTATAGTAGATACCCAGCACGACGACATAGCTTTGAGAGTAGACAGCCAGCAGCGAGTTCAGGAAGGTGATGAGCACCGAGGGCAGCGCCAGATTCAGGATGGCCGGTACGCCGATGGAATAGAGCTGCAGGGCCATTTTGGCGTCCGGCTTCAGGCAGCCGGAGCGTAGCCTGACCGGGATAGGGCTGACGAAGTAGACGATCAGATAGAAGATGACGGGGACCATCTGGCCGATGCCGGTAGCCAGCGCCGCACCGGCAATGCCCATTTTGGGGAACGGGCCGATGCCGAAAATCAACAGCGGGTCCAGAATGATGTTGCAGACCGAGCCGCCCATCAGGCCGATCATCGTAATGTTCATCCGGCCCACCGCCTGAAAGATTTTCTCAAACGCCATGGCGGCCATGATGACGACGGCGAACATAAAGGCAACACGGGAGTAGGTCACGCCCATGGCAATGACGGTCTCGTCGCTGGTGAAGGAGCGCAGGAACCGCGGCATGATGGCGGTGCAGACGATGGAAATCACGACGCCGTGGATCAGCGAAAGCACCATGCCGTGGGTGGCGGCCATGTCAGCCTTTTCTTTGTTGCCTGCTCCGAGATGCAGCGAGATCAGTGCGGCAATGCCGATGCTGAAGCCGATGGCAATCGCGTTGATGAGGTTCTGCACCGGGTAGACGAGGGACAGTGCAGTCATGGCTTCCTCACTGATGCGGGCGACAAAGAGGCTGTCCACGATGTTGTACAGTGCATTGACCAGCATCGAGACGACCATAGGCAGGGCCATTGAGGTCAGCAGCGGAAAAATCGGCTTTTCTTTCATGAAGGTATCGTTCATGGGCTCCTCCTTTTGACACAACAAAAACCACACAACGCTTTCCCGGAAAGAAAGCGCTGTGTGGCGAAAAGTAGTATCAGAACTGTAAAAATCCACACCTTATTTTAGGTGCCTCTATTATACAAACCAGCGCGGAATTTGTCAAGCCGCTTGCAACAGCTGCGCAAAAACGGTACAATAAAGACAAAAATCGTATTGCGAGGGAAAAGACATGAAAAAGCTATTGGTCTCCGGCGCAGGCGGCTTTGTGGGGGCACGCATCATGACCCAGCTGGCGGGACGGTACGAGCTGTGCGCCTTCCCCAAAGGAATGCTGACCGCAGCGGATGAGCAGACCGTGGCCGACTGGGTGCGGCGCGAGCAGCCGGACGTGATCGTACACACGGCGGCGCTCTCCGACACGGGCTACAGCGAAAAGCACCCGGACGAGTCCTACCGCGCCAACGTTCTGCTGCCGTGCTGGATGGCGGCTGCAGCGCAAAAAAGCGGCGCAAAGCTGGTTGCGTTCAGCTCTGACCAGGTCTACACGGGCCTTACTGAGCACGGACCGTTTGACGAGGATACACCGCTCTCCCCCGCCAACGTCTATGGTCGCCACAAGCAGGAGATGGAGCAGCGCGTGCTGGATATTTTGCCCGATGCCGTGCTGCTGCGGGCGGCCTGGATGTACGACCTGCCCGGGTACGGCCTGCCGATCCGCGGTAACTTCCTGCTGAACCTGCTGACCGCCGCTATGCGGCAGGAGACGCTGCGGTTTTCGGCGCGGGACTACCGCGGTATCACCTATGTGCGGGAGGCCGTGGAGCGGCTGACCCAGGCCATGGAACTGCCGGGCGGTGTGTACAACTTTGGCAGCGAGAACGACTGCGACATGGTCACGACGGCCCGGCGCGCCTGTGCGCTGCTGGACATCCACCCTGTCATAGAGACGGCAAACTGGCCGCGCAGCCTGCTGATGGACGGCGGCAGGTTCCGTGCGGCAGCGGGCGTCGGCTTTGACGATACCCTGACGGGTGTACAGCGCTGTCTGCGGGATTACGGTCTGCTGAAATAAAGCTGCAATAAAAAACCTGTACCGGCAAAAGCGGTACAGGTTTTTTCTTACATCTCGCCGCGTCCGGCCATGGCACGGTACAGCGTCGTCTCATCGGCGTATTCCAGACTCGAGCCGACGGGCAGGCCATAGGCCAGGCGGGTCGTTTTGATGCCCAGAGGTTTGATGAGTTTGGCGATATACATCGCCGTGGCCTCGCCCTCCACCGTCGGGCTGGTGGCCATGATGACCTCCTTGACGGTGTCATTCAGACGGGCCAGCAGCTCCTTGATGCAGAGCTGATCTGCACCGATGCCATCCATCGGCGAAATCAGGCCGTGCAGCACATGGTACAGGCCGTTGTACTCGTGGGTGCGCTCAATCGATTTGATGTCGCGCGGGCCCTCGACCACGCAGATGATGCTGCGGTCCCGCTTCTGGGAGGCGCAGATCTTGCAGACATCGCCGGTGGTGTAGTCCTGACAGATGCGGCAGCGGTGCAGGTCACTTTTGGCGTGCTCAATCGCCTTGGCCAGCTCCATGGCCTGCTTGGGCGGCATCGACATGACCTGATAGGCCATACGCACCGCACTTTTGCGGCCAATGCCGGGAAACTGGGCGAACTGGTCGATCAGATTTTCCAGCGGCTCAACATTGTTGTTGAACATAGGCAGCCTCTTAGCCCAGACCGGGGATGTTCAGACCGCCGGTCATCTTGGACATCTCCTCCTCGGAGTCCTTGTCAACGGCAGCGGAGGCGCTGTTGACGGCGGCGGCAATCAGATCTTCAAGCATTTCAATATCATCGGGGTCGACGGCCTCGGGCTTGATCTTGACGGCGGTGATCTCATGCTTGCCGTTCATCGTGACAGTGACCATCTCACCGCTGGCGGTGCCGGTGTACTCCTTGGCTTCGAGCTCCTCCTGCTTGGCGCGGATGTCGTCCTGCATCTTCTGGACCTGACGCATCATGGCGTTGGGATCGGGTCGGCCATAGCCCTTGGGCAGTCTTGCTTTCATGGTTGTATCCTCCAAAAATAATTATTTATCAACGATTTTCAAATCGACACCAAGCGCCTGCATCGTGTGCAGGGTCTCATCCAGGCTGACGGCAGCGGTGGTGTCGTCGGTCTTTGGCTCCTCATAGGGGCCGATACTGTACTTGGTGCGCGATACACGGTAGATAGTTTCCTTAAGACGCTTGCTGACCTCCCGGTTATTGCGGATATAATCGCGGAAGGCGTCGCTGCACTCAAACAGCACGCGCTTGCCGTCGCAATAGGCCCGGGTGCCGCGCAAAAAGGAGATGAGCATCGCATCATTCTCCTCCAAATCGGCCAGCACGGCGGGCCAGAAGGCGAACGGCTCCAGCGGGCCTGCCTGCCGCGGCGGCTCGGCCTTACGCGGGGCCGGGGCAGCGGGTGCCGGCGGTACCGGCGCGGGAGTTTGCTGCGGGGCGGGCTTCAGCTCCGGCTGCAGGAACGGCGGGTCATCGTCAATGGGCGGCGGTACATCATCCGGTGCAGCGGCGGGAACGCTCTGCGGCTGTACCACGGGCGGCACTACAGAGGGCGCAGCCTGTACCGGCGGCGCTGCTGTGTAGGCACACGGCGCGCTGGCGAACGCCTGAGGCGCGGCGGGTGCTGCCGGGGCGGGCTGCCGGATGATAACAGGTGCGGCGGCAGTCTCGGGCTGAGTCAGCGAGAAAATCGCCAACTCCAGCTCAATGCGCTGGTCAGTGCCGCGGCTCATTTTCTCAAGCGCCGAGCCGAACGCATTGACCGCACGGATGGCCTCCCGCTGCGGGAAGTCCCTGCGCTGGGTGTAGGCGGCCTCCTCCTCCGGCGAGATGCCGGTCAGAAGTGACGTGCCGCCCGGCAGCGCGCAGAGCATCAGATTGCGGTAATGCCCGGCGAGCTCCATGCAGAGGCGGCGCATATCGACGCTCTGCTGGCGCAGCTCGGCGATTTTTTCCAGTGCAGTGACGGAGTCCCCTGCCGCGATGGCGTCGCTGATCTCAAACAGGTAGCCCCTGTCCGTGACACCGGCCATACGGCGGACGAGCGCCTCGTCCACGTGGTTGTCGACACCGGCGCAGGTGTCCAGAATGGACAGCGCGTCACGCATGGCACCGTCGGCCAGACGGCCAATCAACTGTGCGGCGTTCTCGTCCAGCTCGATCTTCTCCTGCCCGGCCACGTAGAGCAGCCGCCCGGCAATGTCATCCGCCGTGATGCGGGTGAAGTCATACCGCTGGCAGCGGCTCAAAATCGTGACGGGAACCTTCTGCACCTCGGTGGTGGCTAAGATAAAGATGACGTGCTCGGGCGGTTCCTCCATCGTTTTGAGCAGCGCGTTGAACGCCGCGGTGGAGAGCATGTGCACCTCGTCGATGATGTAGACCTTGTACTTGCAGACTGATGGCAGATAGGCAACCTCGTCGCGCAGGTCGCGGATGTCGTCAACGCCGTTGTTAGACGCGGCATCCATTTCGATGATGTCCATGACGGAACCGGAGTCAATGCCCTTACAAATTTCACACTCGCCGCAGGGGTCAGGGCTGGAGGTGTCCAGACAGTTGACCGCCTTGGCAAAGATCTTGGCGCAGGTCGTCTTGCCGGTGCCGCGGGTACCGGTGAACAGATACGCATGGCCGATGCGCCCGGCAGAAATCTGGTTCTGCAGGGCCGTGACAATGGCCGTCTGGCCAACCACGTCCGCAAAGCGCTGGGGACGCCATTTTCGATACAGGGCACGGTACATCGGCTCACCTCCTGCAAAGCTACAAAAAACAGCGGGCAGAGCACGCGGCTGCGCTGCTTTGCGTACAGATGCAGGCTTGACCGCGGCACTGGGCAAGCGCCGCTTAATGCTGCTCGGTTCCCCGCCTGACATGGTTCACAGGCTGCCCATGCGCGGGACCTGCATCTGTACGCGAAACAGCGCAATTCAGCCCTGTCCGCTTTTAGTATTATACAATAAGTTTGGAATAAATGCAAGCGTTATCTTATATTTCGGGCATCTCGGACATCAATCTTCCTGCAGGCGCTGGACCATCTTGTAAAGGGCCTCGGCGCTGTTGAAGTTCTGCGGCATGATTTCGGATGCGGGGATCGAAATGTCGTATTCCTCATTCAGGGCCGAGATAATCTGCAGAATGTCGAAAGAGTCCAGGATGCCGTCATCGATCAGCGTTGTACAGGTGGAAAAGTCCACGTCCTCTTTGATTTCGCTTAAAATTTCCAGTAAACGTTCCATTGGTATTTCTCCTTTTCAAATTATCTTACACAGCGGGTGTATTGATGGGATAGGTCGGCGTTTCGCTGCGTACCGGGTGCGGCGTGCCGTTCTGCCACAGAATGACCTGCGGCAGGTCGCGGCTCAAAAACAGACCAAGTCCTTCCGTAACAGAGTAGGCACCGGTGTTCTCAAAAACAAGCAGGTCGCCGGGGCATAGTCCGGCCAGCGGCATACTGCGCACAAGAACATCGTTCGTAGTACAAAGGCTGCCGCAAAGTGTCCAGTCCTGTACGGAAGCTGCCCGGGCAGCAAAATGGCGCAGATGCGGGCGTTTCATACCCATGATCTGGCCAAGATAATTCAGGTGGTTCATTCCACCGTCCACAATGCAGTAGTGCTGCCCGCCGTGGTCCTTGCAGTCCATGGCGGTGGTCAGGTAATAACCGCATTCGGCGGTGTAAAAGCGGCCCATCTCAACGGTCAGATGGACCCAGCTGCTGACTTCGCGCAGTGCTGGCGCAAGGTCTTTGGCCGGGGACAGTGTGTCGGTAAAATCGTCGCCGTCAAAATACGGCACCGCCAGCCCTGGGCCGTATTCCAGTTCCGGCAGACGCAGGCCGAAGGTCTGCTCAATTTCAGCGTACAGTTCCCGCAGCATGGCCAGCTCTTTTTGCTGATTGACCAGCTTTTTGCGCTGGGTCCCGACAAAGTAGTGAATGCCGATAAACTCCAGATCAGGTGTTTCCCTGCGATGCGCCAATGCGGTGAAAAGATCCTCCTTTGACATGCCGAACTGACTGCCCGCGTTCAGCCGCAGCAGCACAGGCAGCCGTTTGGCGGCCTTGCGTGCAGCATCCTGCAGATAGCGGACCTGCAGCAGAGATTCCGCTGTGCAGGTGCCGACGCCGTCGGCCACGGCGCGGGCAATATCCACGGGCGTCTTATTAACACCCGAATAGATAACACGTGCATCCGCAGCATGCAGGCTCTCGCAGAGCGAAAGCTCTCCGGGACTGCATACTTCCAGCCGCGCAGTGACCTGCATCATGGCAGGCAGCAGAAATGGGTTGGCTTTGATGGAATAGCAAAGGTCGATTTCCCTGCCCCAGATCGTCTGAATAGCGCGCACGCGGGCCTGCAAAGCGTCAGTGTCAAAGACAAACGTCGGTGTGCCGTAGGTGGCAGCAATTTTTTGTAAAGAAGCGTCGGTCATTTATGGGCTCCTTTTTTCGTCAGGGCAGCCAGTGCCGTGCGGTCAATTTTGCCGTTTTTATTCAGCGGCATCTCGTCCAGCTGCATAGCAGTATTCGGCTGCATAAAAGGCGGCAGACTTTCTTTCAGCGCAGCCAGCAGGGCGGCTTTCTCACAGCTGCCCGTGTAAAACAGGTGGAGCCGCTGGCGTTCGGCATCAAACGTGCAGCAGGCACGGGTCACAGCGTCGCAGCGCATAGCGGCAGCTTCAATTTCGCCAAGCTCTACGCGGTGTCCCATGTGCTTGATCTGGAAATCCCGGCGGCCAATATAATACAGGCTGCCGCTTTCGTCGTAGCGGGCCAGATCACCGGTGCGGTAAATACGCTCATACCAGTTGGTGTTCAGCGGATTCTGGGTAAAGGCCTGCGCTGTGCGCACAGGGTCAGCATAGTAGCCGAGGGCAAGCGCCGTACCGGAAACGCAGATCTCTCCTGCCTGCCCGGGCACGGTGACAAGGGCGTCGTTCTCATCCAGCAGAAAGACCTTCTCGTTGGGAAACGCGCGTCCGATGGGCAGCGCCTCATCCGGGGCAAAATCGCGGTCCGGCAAAATGGCGTAGGTGCAGTTGCAGGTAATTTCTGTCGGGCCGTAGAGGTTCACGAACCGGGCGTGCGGCAGAGCGGACTTCCACTTCATCAGGTGCTTGATGGGCATGACTTCGCCGCTGAACAATACCTGCCGCACGTGGGAAGGTATACGGTAGCTGAAGCCGTTCATGATGGAGACAAAGCACATGGCACTGACGGCCCAGACAAGTATGGTGACCTCATGGTCTGCCAGATAGTCCATGAGTTTTGTGGGCTGACTGAAATAAGCGCGCGGGATGATCTGCACCTTAGCCCCCGTGTAGAGTGCCGTGTACAGGTCTTTGACCGAAACGTCAAAGTCAAAGGGAGCCTGATTGCCCAGAATATCGTTTTGTGTGATGCCGAATATTTCGGCAAACTGCGGGATAAAATCCAGCACCGAGCGGTGGCTGACGGTGACGCCTTTTGGCACACCGGTGCTTCCGCTTGTGAAGTTGATATACAGAGGGTCAACGTCCACAGCCTGACGGCGGCGGGCGGCCAGCAGGGCAGCGTCCGCAGGCGCGGCCAGCAGATCGTCAAGCCGGAAAATTTGCCCGCTGTACCCCAGCGCGGCGGCTGCGGCAGCGTGGGCCTCGTCCGTAACAAGAAATGCAGGGGCCAAAGTATCCAATACCTGCAAAGTGCGGGCAGCGGGCTGGCGGGTGTCAAGCACCGAGTAGCAACAGCCCGCGTAGACTGTGCCAAGCATGGCAGCAAAAGCGGAAACGGATTTTTCCAGGTAAAATGCCACCGGGCGGCGCGGCATCGTGCGGGACGCCAGAAAGCTGCCGGCGCGGCGGGCCGTGTCGGCCAGATGTGCCCAGGTACAGTCTGTCTGGTCATCCCCCACAGCGGGGGCATCCGGGCAGCGGGCGGACGTGGCTTCAAGCCAGTCCAGAATGTTTGTTTGCATAGAAAGCTCTTTTCTTAAAAGTTGGCATAGAGGAAACCAACGGTTTCATTGACGCAGATAAAGCTGAGGAGAACCATGAAAATAACAAGATAGTATAAAACCCAGCGCAGCGCAAGCGGCAGCCGCTGTACCTCTGCGTAAGGGTCGCGGCCTTGTTCCTTCAGCACACTATGGGCAAAGACCAGAAGGGTACTGATGATGACAAGCCCCCAGGCAGGGCCGGAGACTGCCGCGAAAGCGCCGGGTGCATTCGCGACCAATGCGGAAAAATTGAAATCCGTAAAGGTGTTGCGCAGGTAGATGCACCCCTGCACAAACTCATTGCGGTCAAAGTACCAGCCGATGTTGACGATGATAAAGGTCCGCAAGATGCGAAAAACGTGCCAGCCGCGGCTTTCGGTAGGAATGTGCAGCGCCGTGTTGAGCTTTTTGAACGCGGGCTCCAGCAGGTCAGCCAGCGCAATGACAAGACCGTTATACAGACCCCAGGCAAGGTAGTGCGCCTGCGGGCCGTGCCAGATGCCGACTACGGCAAACACAAGCAGGTTGGCGACTGCAGCGGGCAGCACACGGCCAAAATGCTTGCCCCAATGCGATGTGGCCCACTTGCCGAAGCGCTGCATCGGCTTGGTCAGTGCAAAGGGATAGAACAGGTAATCACGCATCCACGCACCCAGCGAAATATGCCAGCGCCGCCAGAAATCCCCCAGCGAGGTAGAAAAATACGGCTGCCGGAAGTTGGGCATCATCTCAATGCCGTATAGCTGCGCAACACCCAATACCATATCAATGCCGCCGGAAAAATCTGCATACTGCTGCAGCGAGTACAGCAAAATGGCCAGCAGTGCCATAGAACCGGCCAGCTTGGGGTCATTACCGTCGAGGATGGCGGCAATCGTCGGGGCGGTCAGGTTTGCGATGGCATATTTCTTCATTGCGCCGAACAGAAACAGGAACAGTGCACGCTTGGTACGCTCCCAGTTCCAGATGTGACGGGCGGTGAGCTGCGGGGCCATCTCTCCGTAGCGGTTGATGGGGCCCTGGATCAGCTGCGGGAAAAAGCTGATGAAAAGCAGAAAGCGGGCGTAGTTTTTCTCTGCCGGGTGCCGACCACGGTAGCAATCAATCAGATAACCGACGGCCTGAAACGTGTAAAAGCTGATGCCAAGCGGCATGACCAGCCCCAGTGAGGACGGCGCTGTGGCCGAAAATGCACCGGAGAGCAGCTCCGCAAAATAGGACCAGTATTTGAAGTAGCCAAGCACAAGAAAGTTGGCAGTCAGCACAGCAGCAACAAGACATTTTTTGCGGCGCACCGCCTGTGCTTTGATGGCCTTTTTTTCGTCCTTGGTTATGCCCGGAGTCTTTCGCCGCGCGGCGGAATCGGCATCCAGCTTTGCCAGCTGCAAGCCGCCGAGCCAGATCGTCAACGCAGTGAAAAGCAGAAAAACAAGGCCCTTCCAGCCGCTGGCGGTAAAAAACAGCAGGCTCAACCCCAGCAGGCAGATCCATTGGCAGCGGCTGAAAACAGTATAATACAAAATGAGTCCAACGCTGATCAGCAGGAAGAAACTCAGGGAATAGATTTCCACACTACACCATCCACAAAATTAAAAATCGACAGAACATTCATAATATCGCTCAAAATCGGCGGAAGAACCAACAATACGGGCATTCACGCGGAACTGGTAGGTGCCGTGCTCCGCCGCTGGGTACTCGGTCCAGGAGCGGGTAGAATACGCGGAAACCCGGCTGTATTCGCTCTCCCCCGGCGCTTTGACCCAGAACTCGTATTCAGCCTGTACGGACGGACCGTGGTAGGAACCGGCCAGCAGCAAAATCTTGTCCGGGTGAACCTCCGGCGTCAGGTAGACGTTGGTGATATAGTTTACGGCGGCCAGATATTCTGATGGTGTCTCGAACAACGATTCCACATCCTGCCCGGCGTCCAGCATAGCAAGAAACTTTGCCATGCTCAGGCTGAACGCATGCCCGCCGGCAGCATTCATGTGGGTAAAATCCTTGTGATAGTCAGGCTCTTTGTTCTCAAACAGCTCCGGCTTTGCAAGGTTAAAGTCATAATAGGAAGCCCCATACTGTGCTGCCAGCTGCTTGAAGTAGGCGTAGTCGTCAAAATACGTCTCGTAGCTCACGACATCCAGCGTGGTCTTGGGCGCACTGATGAGCAAAAGGCGCGTGCCGTTCTCCTGACAGAGTTGCAGCATGGAGGTCAGCTCTTCAATGTGCTGCGCGCTAAAGTCGTGGGCGTTCTGGCTCCAGGTGTTCTCCGTGCCGACAGTGTCAAAGTTGATGACCGCGGTATCCTCCGGCTGGGCATGGGCCGCACCGCGCCGGTGCGGCAGACGATTCAGCACGGCATTCCATTTCTGTTGGATCGTAGCGGGCCAGTCGGTGGGCCAGCTGCCGCTCTGCCAGGGAAAAAGCGCATTCAGGGAATCTGCACCTGTAAAGTTATCACGGCTGGTCATGTAGCGCAGCAGGTCAGCGGGCTTATCCTTCCAGGAATCCGTCTGCAGCTCTGCATATAAAAAAGCCTTTTGGGCTTTGGCATAGGGTTTGCCTGTCATGTTGGTCAGATCCATGACAAGAATCACATACCGGGGAGAATGCTCCCGAAGCAGGGTCTCCAGCGCGATCTGCGACATATCCAAGCTTTGGGCGTTTGTTGCCATCAGCGCAACGGTCTCCCCTGTTGCGGCGGCAAGTTCTTCCTCGGGCAGGGCGCAGGATGCCAGCGAAGAGCCAATGACGGCAATGTCAATGGACTGCTTTTGGTGGTAGCTGCGCCACATGTCAAGGCTGGAACCGTTATCGGGCGGCATAAAGCCGCAGAGAATCAGATTTATAATCAGAAAAATCGCGGTGAACGCTGCGATTTTGGCTATGTGCTTCAAAAGATACGCTCCTAAAACAGACAAATAAAGGAAAATGTCCAAAAACAGTAAACACAACTATTATACATCAATTGGAACTTCCCTGCAATGGTGATTTGCTGACAAAGGTAAGATTTTACAATTGTGCAAAAAGCCGCGTTTCTTCGTGAAACGCGGCTCTATACAATCAGCCTAAAAGCTGCTTGGCCAAATCAGCGCTGGCCTTGGCATCCTTGCAGTAGTAGTCGGCACCGATGTCCCGGGCGTAGTCGGGCGTCAGTACCGCGCCGCCGACCATGACCTTACAGTCAAGGTGCGCGGCATGCAGGGCCTCGATTGTGGCCTGCATATTGGGGACGGTGGTCGTCATCAGGGCCGACAGGCCGACGAGCTTTGCGCCGGTCTGGCGCACGGCCTCTACGACACGCTCGGGGTCAACGTCGCGCCCGAGGTCGAGTACGTCATAGCCGTAGTTTTCGAGGATGACACGGACAATGTTCTTGCCAATGTCATGTACGTCGCCCTTGACTGTGGCAATGACGATCTTGCCCTTGCTGCCCTGCGCCTGGCCGGAGGCGGCAATTTTGGCTTTGATGGCCTCGAACGCAGCCTGCGCGGCGGTGGCGGCCTGCAAAAGCTGCGGCAGGAATACCGTGCCTTTCTCAAAGCCGTCGCCCACGGCGTCCAGTGCGGGGATCAGCGAGACATTCACTACGTCCAGCGGTTCGCGCATTGTCAGCGCGGCGTCCGCGGCGGCGCGGGCCTCGGCCTTCAGGCCGCGGCGCACAGCCTCAAACAGGGCGTCCCCGCCCGGTGCGGCGGCGCCGACCTCGGCCACGGTGGCGGCGGACTTGCTCGTCTGCGTCGTCTGGATCTGCACATCGGCATAGGCGGCAACGTAGTCGGTGCTCTGTAAATCCTGCGAGGTCAGCACGCGGTAGGCGCGCACGGCAGCCATCATTTCCGGCGTGTTGGGATTCATGATGGCAAGGTCGAGCCCGGCAGACATGGCCATCGTCAAAAACGTTGTGTTCAGGTAGCCGCGGCACGGCAGGCCGAAGCTGATGTTCGACACGCCCAGCACAGTGCGCACGCCCAGCTCACGCTTGCAGCGGGACAGAGCCTCCAGCGTCTGGACAGCACCCTCCTGCTGGGCGCTGGCGGTCAGCGTCAGGCAGTCAATGTAGATGTCCTCATTCGGGATACCGGCGGCGTTGGCAGCGGCGACAATGCGTTGAGCAATCGCAAAGCGGCCTTCGGCTGTCGGCGGGATACCTCCCTTGTCCAGCGCCAGGCCGACGACGGCGGCGCCGTACTTTTTGCAGAGCGGCAGAATCTTTTCCAGCGTCTCCGGCTCACCGTTGACCGAGTTGACGATAGGCTTGCCGTTGTAGATGCGCAGCGCACGGGACAGGGCCTCTGGATTCGAGGAGTCGAGCTGCAGCGGCAGGTCGGTGACGGCCTGCAAATCCTTGACAAGCTGCTCCAGCGTGGCGGCCTCGTCGATGCCGGGCAGGCCCGCGTTGACGTCGAGCACCTGCGCACCGGCCTCGGCCTGGGCCACAGCCTGAGTGCAGGGGTAGGCGCTGTCGCCGTCCCGCAGGGCCTGCTGCAGCCGCTTTTTGCCGGTGGGATTGATGCGCTCCCCCACCACAGTGATGCCGTTGACCTCCACAAAGCGGACCGGCGTGCACAGACAGCTGCGGCGGATGGGGATCTTGTCAGCCGGGGTCAGCGGGCTGAAGGTCTCATGCAGCCTGGCAATAAACGCGGGCGTCGTGCCGCAGCAGCCGCCGACCATCGAAACGCCGATGGCGGCGTACTCCTTCATCTCGGCGGCAAATTCATCCGGGTCGAGATTGTAGCTGCCGTCGGGGTTCGGCAGACCGGCGTTCGGCTTGACAAAGATCGGAACACCTGCGGGCACGCTGCGGCAGAGGCGCTGCGCGAAGGGCAGAATCTCCTTGGGGCCGAGCGAGCAGTTGATGCCCACGGCGTCCGCGCCGAGACCCGCTGCCGTGACAGCGTAGCTTTCGACGGTGCAGCCTGTAAAGGTGCGCCCGCGGCTCTCAAAGCTCATTGAGGTGAAAACAGGCAGATCGCAGTTTTCCCTGGCGGCGAGGATGGCGGCTTTCAGCTCATACAGATCGGTCATCGTCTCCAAAAAGACGAGGTCAGCCCCTGCCGCCGCACCGGCGCGGATGACCTGTGCAAACTCATTGTAGGCATCCTCAAACGCCAGCGTGCCCGCGGGGACGAGCAGCTCACCCAGAGGGCCGATGTCCAACGCTACACACGCGCCGGTGGTCTCGGCGGCCTTGCGCGCACAGGCGATGGAAGCGGAAACGACCTCCTCCACCGTGTGGCCGCAGCCGGTCAGCTTCTTGGCGTTGGCACCAAAGGTATTTGCCAGCAGAATATCCGCGCCCGCGTTGGCGTAGTCAGTGTGGATGGCCGTTAAAACCTCCGGCATTTCCAGCGCGGCGAGCTCGGGCTTCTGCCCGGGCTGCAGACCGCGCGCCTGCAGCTGGGTGCCCATGCCGCCGTCCAGAAAAACAAACCGCTTGCGGTCAAAAACTTCACGAATCTGCATACGCTTCTCCCCTATCAGTCTTGTGTGAAACAGGTCGTGCCGCGCTTGCGGAACGAGCAGGTCTCCTTTAAATGGCAGGTCGCACAGCCTGCGCGGGTGCCGGTCACGGGATGGTCGGCAATGCCTAAAATGGCGGTGGTACTCTTGCGGGGGGTCAAAAGGTGCTGGGGCGTCACGGCCAGGCCGCAGCCGCGCACCGTGTCCGCCGCAAGGCAGAGCGCGTCGTTCAGCTCCAGCGGGCAGTCACCGTAGCCCGGCGCGTAGCGCCCGGTCATAAAGACGCCCTGCGCCTCGATTTGAGCGCGTATTTCGTTCTCCTGTTCGTCACAGACCTGTTCCAAAAGCACCGAGGCCAGCGCGTCCGCTGCGGCGGCCAGGGCAATGTCAGTCAGTTCCATGCGGCGCAAAAGCTTGTCCACCTCGGCCCCGAGGGTCGCTGCCAGCAGAAGGACCTCGTCGCAGCCCTGCAGATGGCGCGTCAGGTCGCTGCCGCAGTTTTCCAGCGGCAGGGCGGTACGCGGCAGACGGCGGTACACTGCACGCGGCGCAGCAGCGGTCAGCACGGTCTGCTCGGCCTTGTCCAGCAGGGCCGCGGTGGCGGCATCGGGCGTCCAGCCGGACGCACCCATGTAGCGCAGCGCCGTGGCGCGGTCAATGGCGGTGGGCTTGCGGCACTCCATTACAGCAGATCCCTGATGCCGTCGTAGACCTTCGCGGCCACGGCGGCGTCATTCATTGCGTACAGGTGGATGCCGTCTGCGCCGCCCTCAATGAGGTCGCGCAGCTGCCTGACGGCGTAGTCGATACCGGCGTCGTACAGGCTGGCCGGGTCGTCCTGATAGCGGGAGATCATACGGGTGAACTCAGACGGCAGGCTGGCCGAAGAAAGCGAAACGGTTCGCTCGATCTGGCTGCGCTTGACGATGGGCATGACACCGGCAGAGACCGGCAGCGTGATGCCTGCGCGGCGTGCCAGATTCAGAAAGCGGTAAAAGTGCATGTTGTCAAAGAAAAGCTGGGTCAGCAGGTGCTCGGCACCGGCGGCCTGCTTGATGCGCAGGTTCTCAACGTCATGCAGCAGGCTGTCGGCCTCGGGGTGGCCCTCCGGGTAGCAGGCACCGTGAACGGAAAATTCCGGCTTCTTCCATTTGATAAAGGACGTCAGGTCGCTGGCGTGTTTGAAGTCGGGGCTCTCCGGGCGGGACGGGCTGCGGTCCCCGCGCAGGGCCAGCACATCCCGGACGCCGACAGATTCCAGCTGATCCAAAATCTCCGCTGCACGGGTCTCGTCGTTGCCCATGCAGATCAGGTGCGCCAGCGTGGGGACATGCAGCTCGTTCTGAATGTAGTCGGCCACCTCCGCGGTGGAGACGCCGCCCGCAGAGCCGCCCGCACCGAAGGTGACGCTGATGAAGCCGGGGTCCATGGCCTGCATCTGGCGCAGGGTGTCCTTGAGCTTATCCATCTGGGTTGTCTGTTTCGGCGGGAAGCATTCGATAGAGAAAACGCAGCGTTTGGCTTTGAACTGTTCCGTAATCGTCATTTTCTACTCCTTATTTTTACGCCGCAAAATCGGCGGAGTCCGCGGAAGTTTCCACGTTGAGGGTGTTGTTCTGCCAGATGAAGGTGAGGCTGCCCTCCAGGTCAGTGCGCCATACCTCGGCACCGACCTCTGCGCAATTTTGCAGGGCAGCGCGGTGCGGATGGCCGTAATCGTTGTGCAGCCCGCAGCTGACGGCCACGGCCTCGGGCCGGACTGCCTGCATAAAGGTCAGGCTGTTGGAGGTGTAGGACCCGTGATGCCCCGCCTTGAAAAGAGTGGCATGCAGGGTCGGGCCGTAGGTATCGACCAGTCGCTGCTCGGCGTCTGCCTCTGCGTCGCCGGTATCGAGAAAGCGGAAATCGCCCGCTGTGAACAGCGTGCAGAGCGAGGCATCGTTGACGCTGTCGGCATCCTCGCTGCCGCCCTGCAAAATTTGCAGCGTGCCGCTGCCAAGCGGGTATTCCTCCCCGGCTTCTGCTGTGAGAATTTCTGCTCCGCTGTCGGCGGCCAGCTCTGCGAGATGGCGCGGCCAGTCGGCGGTCTCATCCGCCGTGGGCTGCCACAGCGGCAGCAGCAGGGTTTTGACCGGGAGGGTGCGCAGCACCGTGCGGGCGTTGCCGGTGTGGTCTGCGTGGGGATGGGTCAGCACAAGATAGTCAAGCGACGGCACACCCAGCACGTCCAGGTCATAGAGCAGCGCGTCCTCAGCCTCGACGGGGCCGGTGTCGATCAGGCAGTACGCGCCGTCCTGACAAAGCAGCACGGCATCACCCTGCCCGACATTCAGCACATACACGACGGTACTGCCGTCCGCGGTCTGCGGAGCGCTTTCCTCGGTTTGGAGCGGTACGCCGAGCGCGGCGCGCAGCTGCTGCCAGCCGGGAACGCTGCCCCTGCCGCCCAAAAGCTGGACGACGAACGCGGCAAGCACCAACAAGCAGACGGCCACCGCCGCGGCCAGGCGGGCAAAGCACTTACCCGTCATACTGGCCGTTCAGCTTGCGCTCCTCCCACTCGGCCTTGGTCACAAGCACGGCGCGGGGCTTGGCACCCTCATAGGGGCCGATGATCTTTTCCTGCTCCATCTGGTCCATGATGCGGGCGGCGCGGGCGTAGCCCAACTTGCAGCGGCGCTGCAAAAGGCTGGTGCTGGCCTGTCCGGCCTCAATAACGCACTCAACGGCCTGCTCAAACATGGCGTCCAATGCACCGCCGCCGTCTCCGTCATCGTCGCCGCCCTTCTTGCTGCCCTTTTCGGCAACGGCGCGGCGCTCCATTTCGGCAATCATTTCTTCATCGTACTGGGCGGTGGAGGTGGACTTGATAAAGCTCAGCACCGCGCCGATCTCCTCATCGGTCACAAAGGTACCCTGCACACGCACGGGCTTGGACGCACCGACGGGCAGGAAGAGCATATCACCGTTGCCCAGCAACTTTTCGGCACCGCCGCTGTCCAGAATGGTGCGGCTGTCGATCTGGCTGGAAACGGCAAAGGCGATACGGCTGGGGATGTTGGCCTTGATAAGGCCGGTGATGACGTCCACGCTGGGGCGCTGGGTCGCAACGATCAGGTGGATGCCGGCGGCGCGGGCCTTCTGCGCGATGCGGCAGATATAGTCCTCGACCTCCTTGCCCGCGACCATCATCAGGTCGGCCAGCTCGTCAATGACGATGGCGATATAGGGCAGGTGCTCCAAGCCGGTCTGGGCGGCCAGCTTGTTGTAGGCCTTGATCTCGCGGACGTTGTTCTCGGCAAAGAGCTTGTAGCGGCGCTCCATCTCGGCCACGCTGGCCCCCAGCGCACCGGCAGCCTTGCGCGGCTCGGTGACGACGGGCATCAGCAGGTGCGGAATGCCGTTGTACTCGGCCAGCTCGACGACCTTCGGGTCGATCAGAATGAGCTTGACATCCTCGGGGCCGGAGCGGAACAGGAAGCTGATGATAATGGAGTTGACGCAGACGGATTTACCGCTGCCGGTGGAACCGGCAATCAGCAGGTGGGGCATCTTGCAGAGATCCGCGACCTGCGCCGTACCGGCAATGTCCTTGCCGAGGGCCATCGTCAGCGGGCTGCGCATGTTGATATAATTCTGGGATTCAAAGACTGCGCGGATGTTGACGGTGGAGCGGATCTTGTTCGGGACCTCGATGCCGACGGCGGGCTTGCCGGGGATGGGCGCTTCAATGCGCACACCCGCGGTGGCCAGGTTCAGGGCGATGTCGTCGGCCAGGCTTGTGATGCGGCTGACCTTGATACCGGCCTGGGGCTGCAGCTCATACCGGGTGACGGACGGGCCGCGGCAGATGTCGAGCATCGTCGTCTTGACGCCGAAGCTGTCCAGCGTGTTGACCAGAATGTCCGCGTTTTTCTTCATTTCGCGGGCGGCCCCGGCCTCGTCGTCGGGGCGCGTGGCGTTAAAGAGATTCAGCGACGGATAGCAGTAGGGCTCCGGCGGCTGCTCCTCCGAGGTGGGCAGACGCATGGCGTTGGGGTCGGCCTTGGCTGCACAGGGCGGCGTATGGATGGGCGCACCGGCAGAGTTGCCGACAGCGGTGCTGACCTGCACGCGGGCAGCCTCCCCCTGCCGGGGCACAGTGAAGCTGCTCTGGGTCGTTTCCGCCGCAGGGCGGGTCATGGCAGGGGCAGACTGGTACGGCTGCGGGGCGGCAGCCGGTGCGGCGGTGTAGGGATCGGCTGCCGGGGCCGGAGCCTCGACAACAGGCTGGGCCGGGGCGGCGGGTGTCTCGGCCAGCATATCATCCAGCATTTCGGAGACAGAGCGCCCGGACTGCCAGGCAGCGCTGACCGCACTGCCGGTATCGCTGAAGCTGCCGCCCAGTGTCGGGATCGGTGCGGAAACAGCGGGGGCCTCCGGTGCGGCGGGCACAGCTGCGGGGGCGGGCGTACCCAGCGGCGCAGCGTCTGCGGCCATCTGTGCAGCAAGATCAGCCGGAGAAAGGACCATCGTATCGCCCTGCACACGGCCTGTCATATCCAGCTGCGGCAGCTCGACAGGGATCGGCTCGGGCTCGTCCTCCACGGGAATGAGAGGCGTGTCAAATTTGGGCTCCTGCGGGACAGGCGTCAGCGGGGTCTCAAACTCGGTAGGCTGCGGCAGGTCCAGCGTCGTCTCGGCACTGACCTCCTGCGGCGTATAGTAAGGCGCGTGGCCGCTGACAGCGCGGTTGATGAGCGCATCCAACTCGTCCTGCGGCGCGGGGGACGCCTGTGCAGCGGGCGCGGGCGTGACCGGGGTCAGCGGGGTGCTGTACACCGGCGCGGCAGGCTCTGAGGAAGGCTGCAATTGCAGCTCAAAATCCTCCTTCGGTGCGGGAGCGGGCTGGGGCTGGGTGTGGCGCAGTGTGCTGTTGGCCCGGTTGGACAGCGGATCCATACCGAACGTGCCGCCCGGGCCGATGCTGACCGGCTCCAGCGGGTCAGCGCTGACGGCCTTTTGGCGGGCACTTTCCCCTGCACTGGGGCCAAGATCCACGTCAAACGACGGATGGGTCTGGGCGGCGGGCTTGGCGGCAAACGGTGCCTCGGGCACAGCAGGTGCCACGGGGGGCGTGTAGGCGGCCTGCCGCTGCGGGGCGGGCGGGGTCTGCTTCGGGAAACGGCTCGTGTCCGCGATGACGTCGTAAACCGGATGGTGCGGGCGGCTGCTGTCCGGCAGCGCACCGGTCAGATTCTCGACGCTCTCCTCCTCGGGCTCCTGGTCAAACAGGCGGGTGTCGTAGGCGGTCTCGGCTGCGGCGCGCTCCTCGCGCTTGGCCTGCAGGGTCTTGTACTGGCCGTCTACAAACAGAACGACGTCCGCGGGGGTGATGGCAAAGAAGAACATCAGCCCCAGCAGGAAGATGAGCAGCATGATAATGTTGGAGGCGGGACGCCCGAACAGCGCCAGCAGCGTGGCACCGATGGGCGCACCGAGGACGCCGCCCTCCCAGAAGTAGGTGCCGCCGCGGGTAAAGAGCATCTTGACGATCTCCCCGACCTTGAGGTTCTCAATATTGAGCTTGGAGAAGATGACCGGTACGCTGGCGCAGAGCACGCCCATCAGCGATACCTTGCCCGCAAACAGCGCGACGCGGTAGCCGGTGGCCAGCAGGTAGGCCAGGTACAGCAGGAACGGTCCGACCAGATAAGTCGTGATACCGAAAACGCCAAAGTACCAGCTGCGCAGCGTGCGCCAAAGATTCTGCCCGGGCACAAGCACGAGCGCAACGCAAAGCAGCCCCAGCCCGACCAGCAGGATGCTGCGGGCCAGGTTCGGGGTCTCGGCGCGGCGCTGGGCACGGCGGGACGGCTGACGGCTGCGGGAGGCCGCACTGCTGTGCGCAGATGCGGAGCGCCCGGTGCTGCTGCGGCCCGTGCCGCGGGAGGAGGCGGTGCTCTTTTTGCCGGAGGAGTTCTTTGTTGATTTTTTACCGGAACGAGATTGTGCCATGTTACAGTGTTTCCCTCTCTTATTTCTCTGAACGCTTCTTTAGGCAATACCGCATAATTCCCGCCTTACGGCTTAAGCACCGCTCCGGCGGCTGCGGCACGGCATCTGCGTTGCCAAAATGCTCGATAATACACAAAGTATTATCTGCGCTTTTGGCTTAGCAGCTGCCGCACCTCGCTCACCGTATCGGCACTTAGAATTATGCGGTATTGCCTTTATATATAAGTAGTCTGTACAGGTACAGGACGGTAAGGACATACGACTTTTATTTTAGCACGATTTCCAGGGATTGTAAAGAAAAATGCCCGCGGTGCCGGGTTACAAAAAAATAAATCCCCGCCCTGAGGGATGGGCGGGGATTTACAAGAAAGGAGGAGAAGAACACATGAAAATGTGATAAAGCTATTTGACTTGGGGTTCATTTAGCTTGCAACTAAATTGTAACTGTTTTGTCACCAAATGTCAATAGCAAATTGTAAATCTTTTGTCATTTTTCAATTTGTTCACAAATTGGCAGGCGCAGCTCCGCGCAGCCGCCGGGCGTGTTGGACAGGCGCAGCGTGCCACTGTGTGAAAGCGCGACCCTGCGTGCAAAATACAGCCCAAAGCCCTGGTGGGCTGTGTCACTGCGGGCGGCTTCTGTATAAAGCAGCTCCCCCGCTCTGGCGAGGGCCTCGGCAGTGAAGCCGGGGCCGGTATCGGTCACACGCAGGATGAAATCCTGTTTCTCTTTTGTAACCAACAGTGTGACAGTGCCGCCGCGGGGCGTATAGCGCACGGCGTTGTCCAGCAGGTTTTCGGCAGCCCGGAGCAGGTCGCACTGCGCCGCGCACAGTGTCCCCTGCCACTGCTCGTTCAGTATAAGCTGCACCCCGGCAGGTGCGCAGAGGGCGCGGGCTGTTTCCGCCAATTCACAGACAAGGGTGTGACTGGGAAAGGTTTCCCCTGTGGCGGGCGGTGCACAGGCGGTGCGCAGGGCGGCCAGATATTGCTGGGCACGGTCCGTTCCACGCAGGATGGCTTCGACCTGTGTCTGCTGGTCGGCGGACAGAGCATCCTCGGCCAGCAGGTCTGCGTTGCCCTGAATGATGGACAGCGGCGTTTTCAAGTCATGCGTCAGCGCGGCGATCTGCTCGGCGCGCTGCTGCTCCATCCGCCATTGGCTTTGCAGGCTGTCGGTCAGCTCTCGGCCCATCGTCTGCATGGCATGCAGCGTGGCGGAAAACTCTCGCAGACGCGCGCCGTATGCGTCAATGCGCTCGGGCTGCTGCGCAGCGATGGCATCCACCGCGCGGTGCAAACAGGCGGTCTCGGCGGCAAAGACCCGCACGGTGCAGTGGGTCTGCCAGCCCAGCCAAACGAGGATGAGCGCCGCCAGCAGCACAAAATAGCAGGTCTGGAATTCCGGCAGCGTGTCCCGCAGGGCCGGGTCGGCGTAGGGCGTAGCATAGTCGTACTGCAAAAGGCAAAAGCTTCCGTCAGCCATTTTGACATCGTACTGGTACTGCGTATACCCCAGATTGCCGCTGCCGCCGTGAAAGGCATTGAGGGCAATTTTCAGCTGACGGGCGGTCATGTTGGTCTGCAGCACCGTGTCATCCTGCACCACAGCCCAGCGGCACAGGTCACTGATTTGGTTGGAATCAAATGTTTCTGCGGTCACGGCGGCCACGGTCTCCCGGGCCTCGGAACAGGCCTGGGCGGACGCCACGGCAGGAAGCAGAAAACCGATGTTTATCAGCTGCATAAAAATGACCCACCAGAGTACCAGAATCAGCGCACACCCGCCGCCGCACAAAAGGAGATACCGCAGCAGCACGGTGCGCAGACTGGTCAGCTTTCGTTTTTCCATTGGTAGCCCACGCCCCATATCGTTTGCAGCACCTCCCCTGCCCCGGCTACGCGCAGCTTGGCGCGGATGTTTTTAATGTGCTGGGTGATGGCGGTGTCATCCGCTGTACCGTCATAACCGAACACAGCTTCGTAAATCTGTTCTTTGGAAAAGGTCTGCCCTGCATGGAGGGCCAGCAGCTCACAGATGGCGTACTCGGATTTTGTCAGGTGTAAAGGCGTGCTGCCAACGCAGGCTTCTTTGGCAGAAAGGTCCAGCGTCACCCCGCCGCGGGTGATCTTATGGGACGGCGTGCGGTTCTGCCGCCGCAGGTGGGCGGCAACCCGGGCACGCAGCTCGGCCACGCGGAACGGCTTAGTCAGGTAATCGTCCGCACCAAGACCGAGACCGGTCAGCACCGACGGCTCATCGGTGCGGGCCGTCAGAAACAGAATCGGCGCGTCCGTCTCGGCGCGAATGCGGCGGCAGACGGCAAAGCCGTCCTCGCCGGGCATCATCACATCCAGCAGGATGCAGTCTGCCCAGCGGCAGAGCATATCGGTCAGCTGTGTGCCGGAGGTGCGCGTTTCTACGGTGTGACCGTCACGCTCCAGCGCGGTTTTCAGCAGTGCGCAGAGGTCGTGGTCATCGTCAACTGCCAGAATGTGTGCCATAAGCTCTCCTTACCGCGTAAGCGTGTAGACAAGGCAGGATGCCCCGTAGAGAAGATAAATGTGTGCCGGGTAGAACCAGTAGAACAGCTGCTTGTGGCCGCTGCCGCGCTGGCCGTTGTACAGCGCCATGCCGATAACGGCAAAGACGCCGAGCCACTCATAGTAGACTGTGAACATCTGGGAAAAGGCGAAATCCGGCAGGCTGTGAACCTGCAGAAAGACCAGAACAAAATCACACAGGAAGGTCATAGCCGCCCAAACGACCAGCCGCAGGCGCTTGTGGTTATACAGCGCATACAGCACGATGCCCCCGGCCAGAAAAGACCAGCCGCCGTCGGTGATGGATGTCAACAAAGGCAGCGGCGCGGTGATGACCCACGCCAACACGGCAGAGCCGATCGGTGCGTTCTGAATTTTGGGAAAAAGCATCAGCAGAGCTGCGATGCAAAACGGCCAGAGGATCGGCATGGCAACAGCCAGTGCGCCCCGTACAAAGCGGCGCTGGCGCAGCCAGTCAATGCCCTGCCAGATTATGCAAAGCAGCATCAGATCCTGAAAAATGGCATTCAGCGGGTAGAAGCCGTCCCCGCGGCGGAAGGCCCCTGCATAGATCATAAAAAATTCCACAGTGCCCATCGCAGCGCCGATGGCCCAGATACGCAGGAAGTAGCGCCTGCGGTCATGGGTATGGGCAAAGCCCTCCACCGTGCAGAACAAAAACAGCGGTGCGGACAGCCGTGCCAGCATACTGAACCATTCCGGCACAACGCCCGTGAATTCAAAAAAGTAGTGAATGTGATCCATCACCATGAGCACCAGCGCAATGGTTTTGAGCGCCGTGCCGGTCAGGCCGAATTTTTGCTTTGTCATAATAATAACTCCTTTACATTGTCGATGTAAACAGTGTAACAGGGGTTTATGTAGAAATTATAAGTGTTTGAAAATCAGCTGTGCCTCAAAGGCGGATTTGCCTTCCCGTTCGCCTTCAAAATAGAAGGTGTCCTCTGCCAGTTTGGCACGGCGCAGGGTGAAGCTCTCGCCGCGGGGAACCTCACGGTGGTAGCTGATCGTAAAATCGCGGATATGCGCGGTATCCCACACCTCCCATGGCACGGCATCGCAGACGATGTCAGCATAGCGGGTGTTGTTCAGATGCCCGTTCATATCACAGCGGGAGTAGACGGCCTGCTGCTCCCCCAGCACCTCGCAGTCCTCGGGGGCGATGCGGGGCAGCTTGATCGGCAGCTCAAGGGGCACATCCTCGGCCCACTGGTCGGCAAACTGCTCCGGGTGCTTGCGCAGGATCATACGCTTTTCGGTATCAATGAGTACCCAGCGGCTGTCCATTGTGGCGACCTCTGCCCCGTCAGCATCGTAAAAATGGGTGATGCGCTTGTTGACGGCGCGCTTGCAGCGCTCGGGCTGGGTGACAAGGGTCAGTTCCTCGTCCACACGGGGCAGCCGTGTGACGTGCAGGGCCAGCTTGGCCAGCACATAGGCGGTGTGGGTCTTGCGGTACAGGGCATCGTCCAGCCCTACGGCCTCGGCGTGGGCGGTAGCAACCTGCTGGGCATAGCGCAGCAGCGCCCCTAGCTTGACATGGCCGAGGTGGTCGCCGTCCGTGCGGTAGACGGTAAATTTTTGGGTGTAGGTTATGAGCTTTTCGGGCATAAGGAAGCCCTCCTTGATGGATTTTGAATTGATTCGCCAAGGAGAGTATAGCACAAATGTTGGAAAAATGCAAAGGCGGGGGCTTTGGGGCTGGCCGTAGGGGCTGATGCTTGCATCGGCCCGCGGAGGGGGCAAGACCCCTCCCTACAAATCGAACCGTAAAAGGGTGAAGCGGCAAGGCTGCGGGCCGGCAAACAAAAAGGCTGCACACGCAAAACGGTGTGCAGCCTGAAACTGTTTAATAGTTATCGCGGGATTTTTTGCGGAGCTTGCGCCAGATATTGAATGCAGAGATAGCGATGGCCAGAAGCAGCAGGGCAAGAACCATCCAGCCGCTGCCGCCATCCTCATAGCTCTTCATCTCGCTCCACTGGGCATCCATGGCGGCGTTGATGTCGTCGGGCAGAGTCTCAAAGACCTCCGCCTTGTCCAGAACCTCCGCGCTCGGGTAGGCAATTTCGCTGTACTTCAAATCGTCGTCCAGCATCTCCCACACGGCGGTGATGGGGGTGGAATAGCCGATGAAGTCCGCGTTGGCAAGGCCGACGTCCGGCTCGCACAGGTAGTTGATGAACATTTCGGCGGCCTCCCGGTGTTTGGCGTTGGCCGGAATGCACATGCTGTCGATGAAGAAGTTGACGCCTTCCTCCGGGTGGACGAAAGCAAGGTCTGGGTTTTCGTCGATCATCGTGATGGCATCGCCCGCATAGTAGGGCGCCATGGCGGCCTCGCCACCCTCCATCTTGTCAAAGACCTCGTCCATGACATAGGCCTGCACGATGTTCTTCTGGGCTTTCAGCGCGTCGGTGATGGCGGTGATCTCGTCAACGGACTGCGGATTCATCGACAGACCAATCGTCTTGGCTGCAATCGCGTAAGCGTCGCGGGAATTGTTGAACATCAGCACATTGTTTGTGTACGCAACATCCCACATGTCCGCCCATTTCGTGGGCGGCTCCTCGACCATCGTCGTGTTGTAGATCAGGCCCGTTGTGCCCCACATGTAGGGCACGCTGTACTTGTTGCCGGGGTCGAAGCTGCGGTCCAGATATGTTTCACCGATGCCGGCAAAGTTCGGAATGTTGTCCATGTTCAGCTCGGACAGCATACCCTCCTTGGCCATCTTGCCCACCATGTAATCCGATGGGAAGATGACATCATAGGATACGCCGCCGGATTTCAGCTTGGCGTAGAGGCTCTCGTTGGAGTCGTAGGTCGTGTAATTGACCTTGATGCCGGTCAGTTCCTCGAATGCGGACAGAACGTTGATGCTCTCGTCAGAACCGTCGGAGATGTACAGGCCGTTGTTGTAGACATTCAGCGTGATATGGTCGTTAGCAAAGCGCTTCCAATCGTAGTCGCCGGAGACGGAAATATCCTCGTTGACCTCGATGTCATCGGCGGCCAGCACCGGCGCGGCGCTCATCATGGTGACAGTCAGTGCGGCCAGCGCTGCAGCGGAAAACTTTTTCAGCTTCATCTTCAGCGCCCCCCTTCTTCCAACATGGCTTTGCGGATGGCCTTCTGGTTGCGGCGGTAGGCGCGGGAGTCTGCGGCGTTGGAAATCAGGATGATTGCCAGAATGACGCAGAATATGACTGCAGACAGCGCGTTGATCTCGGGGCTGACCTTCTTGCGGGTCATCGAGTAGATGGCGATAGGTAGTGTCTGCATCGTGCCGGAGTTGAAGTAGGAAATCATGAAGTCATCAATAGAGTAGGTCAGGCAGATGAGGAATGCCGACAAAATGGCCGGGGACAGCTGCGGCATGATGACTTTGGTGAAAGCCTGGCGCGGTGTGCAGCCCAGATCCAGCGCTGCATTGTACAGGCTGGGATCGAGCTGGCGCAGCTTGGGGCCTACATTAAAGATAACATACGGGATATTGAAGGTGATGTGCGCAATCAGCAGCGTCGGCCAGCCGAAGATGCCGCTCTCGCCGCCGATGCCGAAGTTCTGTGCCATGACGAAGAGAAGCATCAGTGAGACACCGGTGATGATCTCCGGATTGACGACAGGCACATAGCTGATGTTATTGATGATGAGCTGGCTTTTGCGGGACATCGAGTTGATGCCAAGGGTCGCTAGCGTGCCCAGCACCGTGGCGATAATGCTGGACACCAGCGCCAGCACAAGGCTCAGACCCAGCGCGGACAAAATCATCTCGTTGTGGAACAGGCTTTTGTACCAGCCGAGGGTGAAGCCCGTAAAGTTCGAGCGGGATTTGCTCTCATTGAAGCTGAACGCAATCATGACCGCGATGGGCAGATACATGAAGCAGAACACCAGAATGACGTAGGTGCGCATGAGCAATGCGGAATGTTTTTTTGCCATATCACATCACTCCTTCCATCTCGGACTCGTCAAAGCTCGAAGTGAAGCTCATGCAGAGCAGGACAATGACCATCAGCACCAGGCTCATGGCGGAGCCGAGGTTCAGATTGTAGGAGTTGCCAAGGAACTGCAGCTCGATCAAATCGCCAATCAGCAGGTTGGAGCCGCCGCCCAGCATACGGCTGATAATAAAAGTAGAGACTGCGGGCACAAACACCTGCGTGATGCCGGTGGCAATGCCGGGGCCGGTCAGCGGGACGAGCACCCGAAACAGAATATGCCAGACGTTGCAGCCCAGATCCTGCGCGGCCTCAATGATGGAATCATCGATTTTTGTCATGGCCGTGTAGATGGGCAAAATCATAAACGGCAGGTAGTT
>ERZ772886.629-NODE-629-length-35063-cov-12.279650_pt1 | contig 35063 bp, 31 predicted proteins | sample MGYA00512128_ERZ772886 | MGnify/ENA primary metagenome ERZ772886 (study PRJEB29015, sample SAMEA2737698) | human gut metagenome | biome: human gut; feature: human-associated habitat; material: faeces | place: China | collected 2012 ... | reverse complement strand
CTTTGTGTAAATTTGCAGCGAAAAGTGTATCTCTTACTAAGAGATGCACTTTTTTCCTTTTCTCTCCCAAAATCTTATCCATCACATTATCAATCGATTAAATACAAACCAACATCTTCTTTCCTTTCAAAAAGCAAGCATTAAAAGTTGTAAAGGTATTATAAATAAAGAACTTAGGATTGTTTAGAAAAGAATGGATTGTTCCGAAAGGAGACTTAAGGGTTTTTCAAAAACGCTTTCCGGCCTATCCGAAAATGTACATTTGTTCATCAAACACTTTTAGCCATACACAATAGAAGAGCAACCACCGGCAATCCAGATACAATAAAATTACAGATAAATTTACTTTCCATCTAGTTGTTTTGCCTTAATAACAGACCTTCTATCTTTTATAAAACAAAAGTTATTGTTACCAAGAAAAGCACTGTGTTACTCTAAATAAAGAGAATACATCATTCGGTTTTTCGTGTGCGAAAACAATAAAATCGTGCGCGATAACAATAAAAAGTGTACAAAATTGTCCATTTTACTAATAATTAAGGTTTTCCCGTTTGATTAATTGAGAAAAGGTTTTATTTTTGGGGCAGTTTTTAATTTATACTATTGTAGAAACACGTTCATTTAACTATTAAATCACAAGAGAATGGAAGAAGTTTTCAGTTATATCATCGGTCTGGGTGCAGCTGTGATGATGCCTATTATCTTTACAATCTTAGGAGTTTGTATCGGTATTAAATTAAGCAAAGCATTAAAAAGTGGTTTGTTGGTCGGAGTAGGTTTTGTAGGATTATCAGTTGTTACAGCCTTGTTGACCAGCAGCCTCGGACCCGCTTTAAGTAAAGTTGTCGAAATATACGGCCTTCAATTAAAGGTATTCGATATGGGCTGGCCTGCTGCCGCCGCTGTTGCTTATAACACTTCCGTAGGTGCATTTATCATTCCGGTTTGCCTGGGTGTCAACATATTGATGTTATTAACAAAGACTACCCGTACTGTTAATATCGACTTATGGAACTATTGGCATTTTGCCTTTATCGGAGCAGTAGTTTATTTTGCGACAAACAGCATTCTGTGGGGATTCTTTGCTGCCATTATCTGCTACATCATCACCTTGATTTTGGCAGACTATACAGCAGACAAGTTTCAGGGCTTTTATGAAAAGATGGAAGGTATCTCTATTCCTCAGCCTTTCTGTGCAGGATTTGTTCCATTCGCTATTATTATCAATAAAGTATTGGACAAAATACCCGGATTCAATAAACTGAATATTGATGCCGAAGGCATGAAGAAGAGATTCGGTTTATTGGGTGAACCGTTGTTCTTAGGTATTCTGGTAGGTTGTGGCATTGGCGCACTGTCTTGTAAAAACGGACAGGAAATGGTAGACAAGATTCCTTATATTTTAGGCTTAGGCATTAAGATGGGAGCTGTTATGGAATTGATTCCACGCATCACCGGTTTGTTTATTGAAGGTTTGAAACCTATTTCTGACGCTACCCGCGAAATGATTGCAAAGAAGTTTAAAGGTGCAGTGGGTCTTAACATAGGTATGAGCCCTGCTTTGGTCATTGGTCATCCTGCAACTCTGGTTGTATCCCTGCTATTGATTCCTGTTACTCTGTTATTGGCAGTGGTACTCCCCGGCAATGAATTCTTACCTTTGGCATCATTGGCAGGTATGTTCTATGTATTCCCATTGATATTGCCCATTACGAAAGGCAACGTATTTAAAACCTTTATTATCGGATTCATTGTATTGGCCATCGGTTTATATTTCGTTACCGATTTGGCTCCTTATTTTACCCAAGCCGCACAAGACGTTTATGCCAAAACTCAAGATGCAGCCGTAAATATCCCTCAAGGTTTTGAAGGTGGTGCATTGGACTTTGCATCCAGCCCCTTCTCTTGGGCTATATTCCACATGACTTATACATTCAAAATTATCGGTTCTGCTATTCTGGTATTAATAACCCTGTTTCTGATGGTATTAAACCGTCGTGCCATCATCAAATATCAGCAATCGGTAAAAAATGCCCAATAATAAAACAGAAAATAAGATAACTAATAAATAAGAACGAAAATGAAGAAATTAGCAATTGCAATGATGCTGGGCGTTTCTGCTTTGACAGCTTCAGCCCAAGTAAATTACAAAGTACAGACAGCTTGCCATCCGCAAGATGTAAAACACTATGATACAGAACGTCTGCGCAACTCATTCATGATGGAGAAAGTTATGGCGCCGGATGAAATCAATGTCACTTATACACTTTATGACCGCCTCATCTACGGAGGTGCCATGCCGGTAAACAAAGTCCTGAAGTTGGAAACATTCCGCGAACTGGGCCCGGAAATCACTTACTTCCTCGAACGTCGCGAACTGGGCGTAATCAACATAGGTGGTGACGGAGTAGTGACCGTAGATGGTAAAGAATATCCTATGAAGTACAAAGAGGCACTTTATGTGGGTTGCGGCAACAAAGAGGTTACTTTTAAGAGCAACGATGCTACCAAACCTGCTAAGTTCTATATCAATTCAGCACCGGCTTATAAACCATATGTCACCCAATTGATTACAACCGATGCCAAACTCCAAAAGGCAAATCCCAAGAAATATGCTTTAGCTATATCTGACCACTACGGTAAAATGGAGGATAGTAACGACCGTATTGTAAACCAGTTGATTGTGAAAGATGTATTGGAAAGAGTAAAAGACGGTGGTACAAACCAACTGCAAATGGGACTTACCGAACTTGCTCCGGGTTCTGTATGGAATACCATGCCGGCACATACCCACACACGCCGTATGGAAGCCTATTTCTATTTCAATCTGCCCGAAGGAAATGCCATCTGCCACCTAATGGGTGAACCGCAAGAAGAGCGTCTGGTGTGGCTGCACAACGAACAGGCTATTACTTCTCCCGAATGGTCTATCCATGCAGCAGCCGGAACCAGCAACTATACCTTTATTTGGGGTATGGCAGGCGAGAACCTGAAATACAGTGACAAGGATGAAATCAAATATACAGAAATGAAATAAACAGATTCTACTCTCGTCTGATTCTCATTGATGTTTGTCATTCTGAATGTGATGAAGAGCTTTCATTATTATGATTAAGATTCTTCGGCACTTTTGGAATGACAAATTTGTTTTTTATCATTGTTGACCGAATAATACTTACTTTTGTGCCATTAAGAAAAACATAATCTACTAAATCTATTATTATGAGTACATCTCAAAGTTCTACCGGGAAAATGACAAACTTCAGATGGATAATCTGTGCCATGTTATTCTTCGCCACTACCGTCAACTATTTGGACAGACAGGTACTGTCGTTGACATGGAAAGATTTCATCGCTCCCGAATTCCATTGGACAGATTCAAACTATGGAGATATCGCAGCTATTTTTTCTCTTGTATATGCCATTGCCAACTTATTTGCCGGGCGTTTCATTGACTGGATGGGTACCAAAAAAGGTTATCTCTGGGCTATCGCTGTATGGTCGTTGGGGGCCTGTATGCATGCACTTTGCGGTTGGGCAACCGAACAGACACTGGGTATACACAATGCAGGAGAAATGATCTCCGCCACCGGAGCTGTTGCTTCTACCATTGCCATCACCAGCGTGTATTATTTCATTGCGGCACGCATCGTGCTGGGAATAGGTGAAGCCGGCAACTTCCCTGCCGCCATCAAAGTAACTGCTGAATATTTTCCTAAGAAAGACCGCGCTTATTCTACTTCCATTTTTAATGCCGGAGCTACTATCGGAGCTTTAGCTGCCCCCGTTACCATCCCGACATTAGCACGCTATTTCCAGAATATCGGTATTGGCAATGGATGGGAAATGGCATTTGTTGTCATTGGCGGATTGGGATTTATCTGGATGGGATGCTGGATGTTCCTTTACAAAAAACCGGCAGCCAACCCACGCGTCAATACAGCAGAACTTGAATACATCGAACAAGACAATAACGACGAAAACCAGACAACCGAACAACAGGCAAGCGCCAATGAATTCGACAATAAGAAAATCCCTTTCTGGACTTGTTTCAAATACCCTCAAACATGGGCCGTATTCATTGGCAAGTTCATGACCGACGGTGTGTGGTGGTTCTTTCTCTTTTGGGCGCCTGCCTATATTTCGGACGTATATGGATTTGCTTCCGACACCGGCACGGCACAACTGTTGATTTTCGTTTTATATGCCATCACCATGTTGTCTATCTATGGCGGCAAACTGCCTACCATCATTATCAATAAAACCGGAAAGGACCCGTATGCCGCCCGCATGCAGGCGATGTTTATCTTTGCCTTATTCCCTTTATTGGCATTATTTGCACAACCGCTCGGCAACTATTCCTATTGGTACCCGATTATTATCATCGGCATTGCGGGAGCGGCCCATCAGTCTTGGTCTGCCAACATTTATTCCGTAGTAGGCGATATGTTTCCCAAAAGCACCATTGCCACTATTGTAGGTATCGGCGGTATGGCAGGCGGCATCAGCTCATTCCTTATTAATATGGGATCGGGCAGATTATTCGACTATGCCGCACAAACCAATATGAAGTTTATGGGATTTGAAGGAAAACCTGCCGGTTATTTCATTATCTTCTGCATCTGTGCAGTAGCCTATCTGCTAGGTTGGATAATAATGAAAATATTAGTACCGAAATATAAACCTGTCGATGCTTAACATCCAATCGACCGATTCATGATGCTCAATAATAAATGAGGGGTATGCCAAAACGTGGATGATGCTGTCATTTTACCCGTAGGGGCGAGGTTCGCTCGCCCGGAAACAGCTTGCTTTGTGTATTACTCCCAAAGTTGTAACCGCCGGTTCGGGCAGGCAAACCCTGCCCCTACAGTTGACTATTTGATAGACCATTTTACTTTCGGTCCCCTCATTTTCTGTTTAGTTTTAGTGTTGCATTCTCTGATTTATAGTCTTTTACATGATATACGTCCTATCCAGCAGTTTCTCTGCCCAAGTGTGCTCACCGGCAATCCATTGTGCATCTTCCTGAGTATGGGGTTGCTGATACATTGCGTTCAACATGTCCTGGTATTCATGCAACAAATGAACGGCATCCGCCTGTTTGTTTTCCCTGAGCAACAATAATATCTTCATCTTGCAAATATTCACATTGGTTATCTTAGACGTCTCATCCGCCTTATTCAGATACTCCAGACATTCAGCATTGCTTTCCTTGCTATTGGATAGTTTCATAATGCTGCGTGCCACCATCAGATAATCATCCGAACAAGCCATCGCATTATTGATATTCTTCATAGCCAAACGCCTTGATTCATTATATTTCTTATTATAATCCATCATACCGGCTTCATAGCTGACCACTGTAGAAGTTTTCTTTAAATAGTTCCGGTCTTCATCCAATGGAGTAAACTTACCCAGCTTCCCTACCCTTTCGGGCAATGAACCATACGCACCATACTTGGATAATGCTTCTACATCTTTATTACGCTGATAGTATTGATTGATTTTACTCAAAGCGGAAACCATTGCATCCTTGTTCTTTTTCATCAGCACCATAAAGTTCATGACTATATGGTCGGCTTCTTTCTCTTGTTTTTCCGAATAATCCAACCCCATACGATTGGCAATGTTATCATTCACCAATGCCTGAACGACATCATTCGTTGCAAAGACCAGCCCGGGAACATAATAATCATAACGATCGTACAGATATTCCTCTGTAGCGGCAACCACTCCGTCCGCTACAGCTCCCCAGAACTGTGCACGCTTGGCACGGGCAATATTCTTGTTCACGGTGATAATGGCATGATCGAGTACATAATGGGCTACTTCACGGCTCATCACTGCATATAATTCCTCTTCGCTGTCCAAAGCAGTCAACATTCCCGTAGAAACCAGCAGACAGTCGTTACCCAACATCAACATATCGGGAGCCGGAGATTTCAATACACGCACCAACGGAGTTCCTTCACGCAGGACAGCCATCTTTTCGGGAATGATACTTAACAGCATACATTGCAAATAATCCTCTATTGCAGCATCATCATAAAAAAGCTTAGCGTGCTCCAGTTCTTTCAAATAATCATCCGCTTCACGAGCCTGCTCTTGCCGCATTCCCCCTTGGTAGCCTTTCTTTTCATAATAAGAGATTAAATCGTTTGACAGCTGTGCAGTCTGCCAAAATGAAGTCTTATCTGCGGGAATAAGCTTCAGTACATCCAATTCCTCCATAGGAATACCTACCTGCACCCCGCCGACCACCACCACTGCCTGTAATGTAGACTCTTCCTGACCAATCGGCTTTTTCAACTTGATAACGCGCTGCAAAATACAAGCCGTACCTTTCTTCACATCTTTATAGTCCCGCTTAAACTCACCCGAAATATTCAGCATCGGACTCAATGGCCGGTTATTCTGCGAAAACATGATTCCGCATTCCAGCATTGCAACTAAGAGAAAAAGAATGTATCGTTTCATAGTGCCTTGATTTTAGAACACTACAAAAATAGGAAAAGAAAAAAATACATTAAAAGGAAAAGCCCTACAAACAGGTAGGGATTTCCCTAATTAATTGCCTGTATCAGACGACGATATATCAGGTTATGGCTCAATATATCGGGCACTCCCGTTATATACAACTGCCTTCGGGCACGCGTCAATGCCACATTTAATTTACGATCTATCCATACTCCGTTCTCTTCCGTCAGATTAGGCAAGAACTTCAACTGATAAAGATAATTCACACAAAAAGAATAAATGATTACATCGCGTTCACTTCCCTGATAACGCTCCACCGTATCAACCGATATTTCATTCAAAGCCGATATTCCCAATGCCTGAATTTCTTTCCGAATCAATGCAATCTGACTACGATAAGGAGTGATCACTCCCAAGGTGCGGTTGACCTCGAAAGTCTCCTTATACAGATGATACACATCAGCAGCCAATTGAGCAACAATGCGCGCTTCATTCCGGTTCGTCTTCCCCGAAACACTTTCCGTATCCCGCTCTGAAGGAATAAACCGAACCGGAGCATCGACATTCTCCAACTGATGCGGCAAACCCAGTGCTTCTAACTTTCCGGCATAAAACTCTCGATTAGGAAATGATGCCACTCCGGGGTGCATGCGTCCCTGACGGCAAAGCATATCCACCGCCCGGCAATGCTCCTCCTGCAAATGAAAACGATAAAGCCGTTCAAAAAGAGAATCTTTCAGGTTATAAAGCCCTATCCGCCGCAACCCTTCATCATGCACCTCAGACTGTTCATTACTCTGCAACACCACAGCCGGCAATTGTTTATGATCACCAATCAGGATAAACTTCCCTATTCCGTTACGTCCGTCCTTAAACCGCGCACAAAGGATTCCCAACAACTGAGGCTCCAATATTTGTGTAGCCTCATCAACAATTGCCACATCAAAATGCTTCAGTTTGAACAGTTCCGGTTTAGATGCAATAGATGCAACTGTTCCCACATAAATACGGCAATCTGCCATGCGGATGTTTACCTCCCGACGATTGTTGCATTCTGCCAGCACATTTTCCAACAGATGTTTGCGGAAACGCGCATCACAAGACAATTCACTCCCCACCCGTATATAGTCCACTTGCGGCAAAATGGCAGAAAGCGACCGGCATATCTCGTCCACCGCCCGATTAGTATAAGCCAGCAACAGCACTTGTGTGGAAGGACAAGCATAAAAATGCTCCACCATCCTCCTCAAGGCACGCGAAGTCTTTCCGGTTCCCGGAGGCCCCACCAACAAGAAATAGTCACAGGCAGCCTCCGCTTTCAGCGCCACCCGTTCAAAGTCATCGGTCGTCCGGGCTATCCTGTCTTCATAAGCCATATCAAAACGAGGAGGACGCTGCCCCAACAACAACTCCCTGCGCTCAGGGTTCGCGTCCATAAAGGAAGACAATCCCAAATACATGCTTCGGAAAGTAGTATCCATCGTATCATGCTCCACGGCATAACGGCTGTTCTCAGGAAACACCAACGGATTCTGCTGTGCCGCCCGAAGGCGAATGCGCAATTCATTATCGGTTATGGATTCTATATTTCCCTTGAATACCATTTTGTTGGTCACATTATCCGTACCATTATTGCGTTCATAGAGCACCACCACGTCTCCATTACGAAAATTAGGCAGAAAAGTTTCTTCATATTGAGGAATAGACAAAATAATAAAAGCCTTATGAGCCTGCGATGCATGGTTCTCAACAATAGTAAGATCGTATAAAATTTCTCCTGCATCCCGCTTTTCATCCAGCGTACTGAGCCATAAAGCAGAAGCGCCCGTCCTGCTTTCACAATTCACATCACCCGACTTGGAGGTATAAAGTTCTTTTGTGATAAAGTTATAAAGCGTATAAAAATAAGTACGTTCCAGAGGAGTAAGCAGTTCCATGCGCTCACCGAAACGGGAGATGGAAGGCTTCAAGTACTGTTCCCAAAATCGCCCCTGCAACCCTTTTTGATTGAGAACAGAAGGATTGATCTGTGCCAACAGCCGTTGGGTAAACGAAGGATGATTATGCAACTGCACACCATACTCCGAAGCCACAATGCAGTTGCGCAGATTAATGATACGCCGCACTTGTGCCCAAGATGCACGTGCCGGATAAAGCAACGGATAACGAGTATACAACAAGTAGGGATGCATACTGCGACGCTCTTGCCCCATGCTATACTCCAGCACCGCCATATAAAGCAACATCTGTACACGATTATTCTCTTTCGGTTCCAACCTGCCCTGCATGGCATATTCGTCTGCTTTGCCCGACTTCATTTCTATAAAGCTGCTCATGTCACGCTGCATATAGTCTAAACGCCCCTGAATGCCAAGTGCCTCACAAATATAAGAAGGTTCCAGCACAGCATCATTCTTATCAAGGTTATATCCCGGTTGTAAAAATGTCTTCTGCACCGTTTCACGGATATGTTCGAAATGCATTCTACAGTCTTGCGCAAACTCTTTCTCCTTCTGAGGATTTCGAAGTTCCTCACAAGCTGCCAGTTCGATAGGATACTGCCGAAAAGCCTTTTTCATACATTCAGTGTAATCAGGTTCTTTCTCTCCTGCATATATCCATTCATCCAGAAACAGATTGGCTATATTTCCCAACAATAAGGGACGGGCATTCTCAATAGGGACCAAACGACTCAGAAAATAATTGGCGGGATGACTGCCATAATCCTTATAGCACTCTGCCAATGAGCTGATATCCAACAGATAATCAGGTTCAAGTACTATAAAAGAAGGAGTATAAACTCCATTATCATCGACAGTTACATCCAACAAATTCAATTGGGCATACCGCCAAAGCTCATCCACCGTATCTTTAAATTCCTCATTCACACCGGGCTTGTTATAATTCACCTTTACCGGTTCTTCTTCAAGCACATCTATCGGCCGGACATACAGATAGCTTTCATCCGCATAGTCAAAGCACACCCGGATACGACGAATCCGAGTCTCTTTCTCCCTCTTTACCGCAGGAGTCGTTTCCTGCTTGGGAAGCAACGTATAAAGTTTCGGTGGGATATCCTCATGAAAAATCTTCCGATAGGCATAAGCCACAGCGCGGAGGTCCCGCAAGAATTCCTGTTCGGACGGCTCCTTGCGGTGATTCAGAATGTCATTCGAAGTCAGGCGGAATGTATGCAATTGGTTCTGCTCCCGGCCATCCAATGCAAATTGAGTCGCCACATAATTGATACGGGCAGCCAAATCTGTAGCTTGCAAGCCTGTTCCCATCATTTGTTGCCTCATCACCCGCTCCAATGCTTCACGCAACTGTCTGTAACGGCGCGCCAAAGGTTGTTCTTGTTCAACGGCACACAGATTATATAGTTCTTCGTAATATTCTGCTATTTCTTCATTCATGCTTTTTTTGATTTGCTCTCTCGAATACAAAGGTAGTAAAATGAAAGCAAATCACCCCCTATACTCATCCGGAATCGTCAGGCAGATGAAGCAATTCCTTACTAAAGGTAAGACCTTTTGAACGGCAGATTATCGGTGTCAAAACGTGGATAATACTGTCGTTTCGTTCATAGGGGCGAGGTTCGCTCGCCCGAAAACAGTTTGCTTTGTGTATTCGGACAGGCAAACCCTGCCCCTACAGCTGACGATGGGATAGACCGGTTTGGTTTTGACACAATCCCACGTTCTACTGTGGCAGGGACTAATAATCTACCGCATAAAACGGCTTAACAGAAAGGAAGAAAACGCTTAGTTCTGCAGGCTAATATCCTTCCCACGACTTGGCTTCCTTGGCATTCTTTACCTTGGCACGCATTTTCTTGCTGAATATGATGCCCAAGAGTTTATCCGCGTTAAAAGTGGTGCTGATACCGGCTCCCACCATCAAAGCACTAGGAGTGAACTTTCCTGCCGATGCCGGTTCGAGCCGCGGATCATAACCTGCCAGATATTCCTTATTAAGCGGAATCTCCACATAAATCTTTTCTTCTTCAGGAGATTCAAAAGGACCATAAGGCAAAAGACGGATATACCCACGGCCGTCAACCGTATCTACTTGGGAAATGTAATATCGGGGAAGTTCTGTCTCAAACTTCATATTCTTTTTAGGGAAAGGAGTAGATTTCATTTTCCACTTCTCAGGATTAAACAAGCGGTCTATCTCCTGCTGAGTTTCATCATCGATGACGATTTCCACTTGTCCATTCAACAACTGCTGCAAACGCAAGGAATCTTGCCGGGTCAATTGCCTTGACTCTCCTGCTTTCTGGGCAAAGGAGAAAAACGGCAAACACAGACATGCTAAAAGGAAGAATATACGTTTCATGGCATTCTGTTTTTGGTTTCTCCAAATATACAGAAAAGAAACGTAAATTCTTCCTTCTTCTTAAGATTATTAAGGTCTCTTTTTCGTTAATCCTGGTAATAAACTCTTTTCACCCGATTAGAAACACTTGTCAATATCTCATAAGGAATGGTTCCCAAAATTTCAGCCAAGACCGTTACAGGTAAATCATCACCGAATATCACTGCCTTGTCTCCTTCTTTGCAGTCAATATCCGTCACATCTATCATACACACATCCATACATATATTACCTACATACGGTGCTTTCTGTCCGTTCACCAAGCAGTAAGCATTTCCATTGCCCAATTTACGGTTTAATCCGTCGGCGTATCCGATAGGAATGGCAGCTATGCGGGAATCGCGTTCCAAATGCCCCTTCCGGCTGTATCCCACTGTTTCTTCCTTGGGAACATCATGTATCTGAAGAATCGTTGTTTTCAGTGTACTTACATTATGAATAATTTTATTGGTAAAAGGATCTACGCCATACAGTCCTATTCCCAAACGAACCATATCAAACTGTGCGCCGGGATAACGCTCGATACCCGCCGTATTACAGATGTGGCGCAATATCTTATGCGGAAAAGCCTCCTGCAACTCCTGCGATGCCCGCTCAAAAGCCTCTATCTGGCGACGCGTAAAGGAATCAAACTGTTCGGCATCACTTCCCACCAAATGCGAGAATACGGAACGAGGAATAACAGCCGTCTGCTTTTTCAGGCGTTCTATCAACTCCGGTATCTCATCCGGTGTAAAGCCGAGCCGATGCATGCCGGTATCCAGTTTGATGTGAATGGGGAAATTGGTCACTCCTTCTTTTTCGGCAGCCTTTATCAATTCATTCAGTAAATGAAAACTATAAACTTCAGGTTCGAGCTTATAATCGAACATCGTTTTGAAGGCAGTCAATTCCGGATTCATGATGATAATGGAACTGGTTATACCGGCTTTTCTCAAGTCCGAGCCTTCGTCGGCAACCGCTACAGCCAAATAATCCACCCTGTGATCTTGAAGGGTTTTGGCTATCTCATACGAACCGGCTCCATAAGCCGATGCCTTCACCATGCACACCATCTTTGTCTCCGGTTTCAGTTTACTACGATAATAATTCAAATTATCAACCAATGCATTCAATTTGATTTCCAGAATTGTCTCATGTACTTTCAACTCCAAGCGTTCCGAAATATCATCGAAATGAAAGCTGCGTGAACCTTTTATCAAGACCACCTCATTACGCAGATTGGGCAACAGGTCGGATTTCAACAAGTCTTCTGTGCTATGAAAAAAATACTTCTCTAACTCAAACCGGGAAGAAGCTGTACGAATCTCGTCGCCTACCCCGATAATCTTTTCCACACCACGACTATGAACCAGTTCGGCCACCTGACGGTAAAGCAACTTACTGCTTTGCCCCGTTTCCAGCATATCCGAAAGAATCAATGTGCGTTTTTTACCTTTATCTTCCGAACGGCGCGACATGAAATCAAGTGCAATATCCAAAGAGGCCAAATCCGAATTATAGCTGTCGTTGATAATAACACACCCATTTTTTCCTTCTTTCACTTCCAAACGCATGGCTATTTGCTCCAGATGCGCCATACGCTCTGCAATGTCCTCGGCAGGCACCATCATATACAAGGCTACTGCCAGACAATGCAATGAATTTTCAATCGATGCATCATCGATAAACGGTATCTTATATTCATTCGGCATCCCCAAATAACGATATTTCACAGTGGTGGAATCCTCACCCTTACAAATAGATTCTATAAATAAAGGACGTTCATTGTCTTTCTTAGACCAGGCTATCTCACGCGAAGTAAAAAGAGACTTGCTGACACAAGAGCTGATAAGTTCATTATCACCGTCATAGATAATCACATCACAATCCTTAAAAAGCGTCAGTTTCTCCATACATTTCTCCTGAACAGAGAAAAAATTCTCTTGGTGAGCACCACCGATATTTGTCAATATACCGATAGTGGGACGGATAATGCTTTGCAAAGCCTCCATCTCACCCATTTCAGAAATACCGGCTTCAAAAATAGCCAACTGGGTTTCTTCGTTCATCAACCATACAGAAAGCGGCACTCCGATTTGTGAATTATAACTGCGGGGAGAGCGGGTAACCACGCGATCCGGGCTGAGCAATTGGTATAACCATTCTTTCACTACCGTCTTACCGTTGCTGCCGGTAATGCCGACCACCGGAATAAGAAATTGTTCCCTATGCTTTTCTGCCAGTTTTTGCAGTCCCTTTAACGGATTGGCCAATTGCAGGAAATTGGCGGCAGTATAAGCTTCCTTGTTCTCAGGCAGTTCACTCACTACAAAATTACGCACCCCGCGCTCATACAAATCAGGAATATATTTATGCCCGTCGTTGCGTTTGGTTTTCAAAGCGAAGAATAAAGTTTCTTCGGGGAAGCATAACGAGCGGCTATCAGTTAAAATCCAATCAATCTGTGCATTGTGGTCGCCAAAGCGTTTGGCACCCAAAGCCTTTACTATATTTTCAATTGAGCTTGACATTGTTCTAATTCTTTTTGAAGTTCAAAATACGGGAACTTTTCTTTCATCCTGCTTATCTTTAACACTATTTGAGTTAAAAAACTACGGTATGCTTCCGAACGGACATCAAAAGGTTTATGATTCAACCCTTTGCGTATTTCTTCCCACTCTTTCATTATCTGCCGTGTCTGACTGCTGAAATAAGTATCTCCGAAACACTTCCATATATAAGATACAGCCATGGGCGAAGGATGAAACATATCATCCGCATAAAAGCGGTAATCGCGAAGTTCGTCCATCATAATTTCATAAGAAGGGAAATAATGGCACATCGGATAATGGTGTTGCAGAGTGTCTATCGCCAATAATAGAGTAGATTTACTTATCTGATTGCCATGCATCCCGTCTTTGGCGTGCCGGATGGGACTGACGGTGAACAGCACCTTCAGATTAGGGTTCAGCTCCTGCAACATTTTCAACAAGTCAAAATATTCAACAACTATCTCCTCTACCGAAAGAAGCCTGCGCGTAAACAGTTTATCCGGTTGCTTATGGCAGTTGCCCACAACCTTACCATTCTCTTTCAAAGAATAAACCCATGCCGTTCCCCATGTTATCATCAGCCAGTCGGTTTGCGGCAATTCCGCGGCAGCTCTCCCCAACCTTTCGTTAATCCGCAACAAACATTCTTCTGCCGAATTGCCTGAAAAAGAGCCATGATGCATAAAGCTATGCCATCCCGCCCTATCGCAAAACAAATCCGCCTCATTGTAAGTTTTATAAGAGAGAGTTTGACGGATAGCCTCTGCCACAGATAAAGGATTATAGAGAATCCCAAAAGGGTTCACATCACACCGAAACTTATTTGCCAGCAACAAATTTCCGATATTTTCGGCAAAACAGGAACCAAATAGCATAATTCGGTCAGAATGACGGATTTCTGTTTCCTCTTTAGGCAGTTCTACTTGCGTTCTGAAATTCATATCAATAAGAGTCTATCTATTTTTTAAGGACAAATGTAATCATAATACACATAAATATGCTATTTTTGCAAGATATTTATCATATCATAGGAATGGAACAGGATACTTCATATATGTTGCTGAAAAGTTTAGATACACCGGAAGATTTGCGCCGATTAGAGGCAGACAAACTGCCCGAAGTATGTAAAGAGCTGAGGCAAAAAATAATAGATGAGCTCTCACGCAATCCGGGACATTTTGGTTCCAGCCTGGGAGTGGTAGAACTGACCGTAGCCTTACATTATGTATTTAATACGCCTTATGACCGCATCGTATGGGACGTAGGTCATCAGGCATACGGCCATAAGATATTGACAGGCCGCAGGGATACTTTCTGTACAAACCGCAAATTACACGGTCTGTGCCCTTTTCCTTCTCCTCACGAAAGTGAATATGACACTTTTACGTGCGGACATGCCTCCAACTCTATTTCGGCAGCGCTCGGAATGGCTGTCGCAGCTAAGAAGAATGGAGAAAACAACCGCCATGTGGTAGCCGTCATCGGCGATGGATCAATGAGTGGCGGTCTGGCATTTGAAGGATTGAACAATGCTTCCTCTACACCCAATAATCTCTTAATCATCCTGAATGATAATAATATGGCTATCGACCGCAGTGTGGGTGGGATGAAACAGTATCTTCTAAACCTCCAGATGTCTGAAGGTTATAATAAAATACGATATAAGCTCTCAAAAATGTTCTATAAATGGGGCATACTGAATGAAGAGCGCCGAAAGAGCCTGATTCGTTTCAATAACAGCCTGAAATCCATGCTCGTACAGCAACAAAATGTGTTCGAAGGAATGAATATCCGCTATTTCGGTCCTATTGACGGACACGATGTCAATAATCTGGCACGTGTCTTGAAAGAAATAAAAGATATGCAGGGTCCCAAGTTGCTCCATATCCATACCACCAAAGGCAAAGGATTCGGTCCGGCTGAAAAAGCAGCTACCATATGGCATGCACCGGGAATTTTCGACAAAGAAACCGGAGAACGCATTGTGATAGATACCGACGGACTTCCCCCTTTGTTTCAGGATGTGTTTGGCAATACGTTGTTGGAACTGGCACAGCAAAACGACAAAATAGTAGGAGTAACCCCGGCAATGCCGTCAGGATGCTCCATGAATATATTAATGAAAGCAATGCCCGACCGGGGATTTGATGTAGGCATTGCAGAAGGGCATGCCGTAACCTTCTCCGGCGGTATGGCAAAAGACGGATTAATACCGTTCTGCAACATCTATTCGTCTTTCATGCAGCGTGCATACGATAATGTTATCCACGATGTCGCCATTCAAAAGTTGAATGTCGTTCTTTGCCTTGACCGGGCAGGAATTGTGGGCGAGGACGGTCCTACCCATCATGGTGCATTCGATTTGGCATATATGCGCCCCATCCCTAATCTGACGGTGGCATCCCCTTATGATGAACATGAGCTGCGCAATCTGATGTACACCGCACAACTGCCCGATAAAGGACCTTTTGTGATTCGTTACCCCAGAGGAAGAGGGGTGCTGGTGGACTGGAAATCTTCTTTTGAAGAAATACAAATAGGCAAAGGGCGGAAACTGAAAGACGGAAAAGACATGGCAGTCATCACCATCGGTCCGATTGGCAATACGGCACGAAAGGCAATTACCCGTGCAGAAGCCGAAAGCAAAATGAGCATTGCCCATTATGACTTACGCTTTTTAAAACCGTTGGATGAAGAAATGCTACACGAAATAGGAAAGAATTTCTGCCGAATAGTCACCATTGAAGACGGTGTGTTGAAAGGCGGAATGGGCAGTGCTATCCTGGAGTTTATGGCAGACAACAGATATACTCCCACTGTTCGCCGCATCGGTTTACCGGATAAGTTTGTAGAACACGGCCCGGTGAAAGACTTGCATCGTTTATGCGGCATGGATGAAGAAGGTATTTATAAGGTATTGGTATCATTCTAAAAGAGAAAGATAAAAATGAAGATTATTATCGCAGGGGCAGGAGCCGTAGGCACTCATTTGGCCAAACTGCTCTCAGGTGAAAAACAAGATATTATCCTGATGGATGAAAACGAGGAGAAGTTGAGTAAATTAGATTCCAACTTCGACTTGATGACAGTCAATGCATCCCCGACTTCCATTTCCGGTCTGAAGAATGCCGGTGTAGCGGGAGCCGATCTTTTTATCGGAGTCATGCCGGAAGAAAGCCGTAACATGACGGCATGTATGCTGGCCACCAATTTGGGAGCCAAAAAGACCGTAGCCCGTATTGATAATTACGAATACCTATTGCCTAAACATAAGGAATTCTTTTCACATCTGGGTGTTCATTCACTGATCTATCCCGAAATGCTGGCTGCAAAAGAAATTGTAGACGCCATCAAAATGAGCTGGATACGCCAATGGTGGGAGTTCTGTGGCGGCGCATTGGTACTGATTGGTACAAAAATGCGTGAAACGGCAGAAATTCTGAATGTGCCTCTGCACGAACTGGGCGGACGTAATATTCCATTCCACATTGTAGCGATAAAAAGGGGCAATGAAACAATTATCCCGCGTGGAGATGATACTATCAAGCTACATGATATTGTTTATTTTACCACTACAAAAAAATATATTCCTTATATCCGTAAAATAGCCGGAAAGGAAAATTATGCCGATGTGCGTAATGTAATGATCATGGGAGGCAGCCGTATAGCCGTCCGTACAACCCAATATGTACCTGAATACATGCAGGTCAAAATAATCGAAAACGATATCAACCGCTGTAACCGGCTGACAGAAGTAGTAGACGATAAAGTCATGATTATCAATGGAGATGGTCGGGATATGGATTTGCTATTGGAAGAAGGACTTCGCAACACCGAAGCATTTGTCGCATTGACAGATAATTCGGAAACAAATATTCTGGCATGCCTCGCCGCCAAAAGAATGGGTGTTACCAAGACGGTTGCCGAGGTGGAAAACATTGATTATATCAGTATGGCAGAAAGTCTGGATATCGGCACGGTTATCAATAAAAAGATGATTGCTGCCAGCCATATTTACCAAATGATGCTGGATGCCGACGTATCCAATGTAAAATGTCTGACTTTTGCCAATGCAGATGTTGCCGAATTTACAGTAAAAGCCGGTTCACGTATTACAAAAGACGCCATTAAGGACATGGGACTTCCCAAAGGGGTTACCATCGGCGGACTAATCCGAAATGGAGAAGGTATCTTGGTAACAGGTAATACAATCATCCAACCGGAAGACCATGTAGTGGTATTCTGTTTGGGAATGATGATTAAGAAAGCAGAAAAATTCTTCAACTGATGATTAACTCTAAAATGATATGCAAAATCATGGGTTCCCTTTTCTTCATTGAAGCGGGATTCTTGATTTTATGCGCATTACTCGCCATATATTATAAGGAAACAGATTTAACCGCATTCCTTTCTTCCGCTGCTATCACAGCAGGAGCAGGTATTGTTTTCTCTATCTTCGGAAAGAACGCCGAAAGGAAAATCAGCCGTCGCGATGGCTATGTAGTAGTATCTCTTGCTTGGATCTTCTTTTCCCTGTTCGGAATGTTGCCGTTTTATCTGAGCGGATACATTCCCAGCATCACCGATGCCTTTTTTGAAACCATGTCGGGATTCACCACTACCGGAGCAAGCATTCTGGATAATATCGAATCATTGCCCCACGGATTACTTTTCTGGCGAAGCATGACCCAATGGATTGGAGGACTGGGGATTGTATTCTTTACCATCGCCGTGTTACCCATTTTCGGAGTAGGCGGTGTACAGCTATTTGCAGCCGAAGCTACAGGTCCCACCCATGACAAGGTACATCCCCGTATCGGTGTGACCGCCAAATGGATTTGGAGCATTTATTTGGGACTGACCATAGCAGAAGTATTCTTATTACTGCTGGGTGGAATGGATGTGTTCGACAGCGTGTGCCATTCATTAACAACTACTGCTACAGGCGGATATTCTACCAAGCAAAACAGCATTGCTGCTTTTCATTCTCCCTATATAGAATATGTAATCACGCTCTTCATGTTTTTGTCGGGTATCAACTTTACCCTGCTGTTTCTATTCTTTCTGAAAGGAAAGTTCAAACGGTTGATTGAGAATACCGAGTTCCATTGGTATTTGGGCACTGTAGGTTGTTTTACCCTGTTCACCACCGTCACACTGGTTCTTACCAGCCCGATGGGAATAGAAGAATCATTCCGGAAAGCTATTTTTCAAGTAGTCTCATTACAGACCACCACCGGATTTATTTCTGCTGATTACATGACCTGGGTTCCGGTACTATGGACATTGATGTGCATCATCATGCTTTTCGGAGCATGTGCAGGCTCCACTTCCGGAGGTATAAAATGTATTCGTATTGCCATCATGAGCCGTGTATCAAGAAACGAATTCAAACGAATCATCCATCCTAATGCAGTCTTGCCGGTCCGCATCAACCGTCAGGTAATTTCTTCTACAACCAAATCGGCTATATTGGCATTTACTTTCCTTTATATAGCTATTGTCTTTATTGGTTGGCTATTGCTTATGATATTAGGAGTAGGATTTGAAGAAGCATACAGTGTCGTAATTTCCAGTTTAGGCAATGTCGGACCGGGTATAGGCAAGTGCGGACCTTCTTATTCATGGAGCGGATTACCCGATATGGCCAAATGGATCAGTGCGTTACTTATGCTCATCGGCCGTTTGGAGTTATTTACCGTCTTACTGTTGTTTACTCCCGGATTCTGGAAGAAACACTAAGAAGTACGGAAATCCCTCTCCATTCACGAGAAGAGAAAAAAAACAATTTATAATGATAGAATTCCAAATTTATGGCTAACTTTGCGACCTCTAAATAAAAATCATCATTATGAACAATATACTGAAGATCTTTATTTCTCTTTTATTTTTCCTGCTCTTGATAACAACAGCGGGACAAGAAGAGTATGCGTCAGTAAAGAGTTCATTCTTTCAGAAATCAAACGTAACCTCTTCTTATCAGCAAACACAAAGTCCGTGTAAAAAGACCATGGATTTCCTGTTTATCAACCGTTTTGCCGATATGCCACAAGTAGCAATTGCTCTTGACAATCCGGATTTGACTTCCAAATCCAAATGTGCTCTCCGTCTGCTTGCTACACTGAATGATTTCTGGAAACAAGAGCTACAAACAAACAACATACATTTTCATTCATCCATTTCACATTACTCGCATGCCGTAGATTACTATATCTATGCACTACGGCGAATCATTATTTAATTTTATAAAGCCTTCAAGCTAAAAGCCAAAACAAAGTATCTTGCATTAAGCGTTATGTAAGTGGGCTTTGTGTTCATTCACTTTTTGTCTAATCAAAAAAAAGTTTAGATATGTATTTTACACTATTAGTTGTCGTTATCCTGACGGCAATTGCACTGGTTGCCGTGGCTTTGGGTATTGCCCGTGCCATTTCTCCCCGTTCGTACAATCCGCAAAAAGGAGAGGCTTACGAATGTGGTATCCCCACCCGGGGACAGTCATGGATGCAATTTAAGGTAGGTTACTATCTGTTTGCCATTCTATTTCTCATGTTTGATGTTGAAACGGTATTTCTCTTTCCGTGGGCGGCAGTCGTTCAGGATTTAGGAGTGTACGGTTTAGTCAGCATCTTCTTCTTTATTGTAGTACTCATATTAGGCCTGGCATACGCCTGGAAGAAAGGAGCATTGGAATGGAAATAAAGAAACCGGTCATAAAATCTATCCCTTATGAAGATTTCAAAGATAATGAGTATCTGGAGAACATGGTCAAACAACTTAATGAAGGAGGTACAAAAGTACTTATCGGTTGTTTGGACGACCTTATCAACTGGGGACGCAGCAACTCGCTGTGGCCGCTTACCTTTGCAACCAGTTGCTGCGGAATTGAGTTTATGGCAGTCGGTGCTGCCCGGTATGACTTTGCCCGTTTCGGGTTTGAAGTAGCCCGCGCCAGTCCGCGCCAGGCAGATATGATTATGGTAGCCGGAACCATCACACACAAAATGGCACCGGTATTAAAACGTCTTTATGACCAAATGGCAGACCCCAAATATGTGATTGCAGTGGGCGGATGCGCCATCAGCGGAGGTCCGTTTAAAAAATCCTACCATGTGCTGAACGGAGTTGACAAAATATTACCGGTAGACGTTTATATTCCCGGATGCCCCCCACGGCCCGAAGCCTTATTATATGGCATGATGCAACTGCAACGTAAAGTAAAACTGGAAAAATTCTTTGGCGGAGTAAACCGCAAGGAAGAAGAACCCCAAAAGGAATAACTTATGGATGATATTATCAAAATAGAACCTAACGAACTCCGCACCGAGATGCAAAAGTTACGCGCGGAAGGCTATGACTTTATGCGTTCACTCACCGGAATGGACTGGGGAGAAGAAGGATTGGGAGTAGTCTACCATCTGGAAAAGACAGCTACCGGCGAGAACAAAGTAATTAAAGCTGTCACTGCCAACCGCGAGAAAGCTGAATTGCCTACAGTCTGCGATATTTGGAAAGGCGCAGAATTCAACGAGCGTGAAGTGTATGATTACTTCGGCATCCGTTTTGTGGGACACCCCGACATGCGCCGCTTGTTCCTGCGTGAAGACTGGATAGGCCATCCGCTTCGCAAAGATTATGACGAAAGCCTCAACCCGCTGCGGATGACCAACGAAGAGCCGGTCGATACCACCCAATACATGGAAGTACAGCATGACGGCAGCGTAATTGAAAAACGAGAAACCATCTTCGACGAAGATGAATACATTATTAATATAGGTCCGCAGCATCCGGCAACTCACGGAGTGCTCCGCTTTCGCGTGTCACTGGAAGGTGAGATTATAAAGAAACTGGATGTACACTGCGGATATATCCACCGCGGCATCGAAAAGATGTGCGAAAGTCTGACATATCCCCAAACACTCGCCTTAACCGACCGGTTGGATTATTTAGGCGCACACCAAAACCGCCATGCACTCTGCATGTGTATCGAAAAGGCAATGGGTGTGGAAGTGAGTGAACGTGTACAGTATATCCGCACTATCATGGACGAGCTGCAACGCATTGATTCACATCTGCTTTTCTTTTCTTGTCTGTGCATGGACTTGGGCGCGCTAACTGCCTTCTTTTACGGATTCCGCGACCGCGAAAAGATTCTGGACATCTTCGAAGCAACCACCGGCGGTCGCTTAATCCAGAACTATAATACCATCGGCGGTGTGCAGGCCGATATCGCGCCGGACTTTGTGCAAAAGGTAAAAGACTTTATCGCTTATCTCCGTCCGACATTAAAAGAGTATCATGAAGTCTTCACCGGCAATGTCATCGCACAGGAACGTATGAAAGGTGTAGGAGTGCTCAGTCGTGAAGACGCCATCTCTTTCGGTGCAACGGGGGGAACAGGGCGCGCCAGCGGTTGGGCTTGCGATACTCGCAAACGCCACCCCTACTCTATGTATGGAAAAGTCGACTTCAAAGAAATTGTCCATACCGAAGGCGATTCATTCGCACGCTACATGGTACGTATGGAAGAAATCATGGAAAGTATGAACATCATCGAACAGTTGATTGATAATATTCCTGAAGGAGCATTTCAGCAAAAGATGAAACCGATTATCCGTGTGCCCGAAGGTTCTTATTATGCTGCGGTGGAAGGCAGCCGTGGAGAGTTCGGCGTCTTTTTGGAAAGTCGTGGAGATAAATATCCTTACCGTCTGAAGTTCCGTGCCACCGGACTGCCATTGGTTTCGGCAATGGAAACCATGTGCCGCGGTGCCAAGATAGCCGACCTCATTGCCATCGGCGGAACAGTGGATTACGTGGTACCGGACATAGACAGATAAGATTAATAATAAAACGAAACGAAATAATATATGTTTGATTTTAGTATAGTAACCCAATGGATACACTCAATGCTTACCTCCTTCATGCCCGAAGGGTTGGCGGTATTTATAGAGTGTGTGGCTATCGGCGTATGCATCATGCTTGCCTACGCAGTGATTGCTATCATTATGATATTCATGGAGCGAAAAGTCTGTGCAGCATTCCAGTGTCGCCTAGGACCGATGCGCGTAGGACCTTGGGGCACCATACAGGTCTTTGCCGATGTATTCAAGATGTTGATAAAAGAAATCATCACCATTCGTCACGCCGACAATTTCCTTTATAACCTCGCTCCCTATATTGTGATACTGGCATCTATCCTGTCATTCAGTTGTTTGCCTTTCAGCAAAGGGATGGAAGTGCTCGACTTCAATGTCGGCATCTTTTTCCTGATGGCAGCCTCCAGCATCGGTGTGGTAGGTATCCTGCTTGCCGGATGGAGTTCCAACAACAAGTACTCACTAATCGGTGCCATGCGAAGCGGTGCACAGATGATCAGTTATGAACTGTCTGTCGGACTGAGCATTCTCACCATTGTCGTATTGACCGATACCATGCAATTTTCAGAAATCGTAGAACGCCAGGCCGACGGCTGGTTCCTTTTCAAAGGCCATATCCCGGCAATGATTGCCTTTATCATCTATCTGATAGCCGGCAATGCAGAGGTAAACCGTGGTCCATTCGACTTGCCCGAAGCCGAAAGTGAGCTGACAGCCGGATATCACACCGAATATTCGGGTATGCGCACGAGCCTGATGGCCACACACACCCATGCGCTGATCGACGAGGCTGTGGGCGTGATCGCCGATGTTTTAAGGGGGTATGACCTGTGACGCCTGTAAAAAAGGTATGCGTCATCACCGGCGGCACGTCCGGCATCGGCCTGTGCACGGCGCAGGCGATGCTTGAAAAGGGCTACACGGTCTATGAGCTGTCCAGACGAGCCGAGGGCGTGCCCGGCATGAAGCACATCATGGCCGACGTCACAAAGGAAGAGACGCTGGCCGCAGCCGTGCAGGAAATTTTAAAGCAGGAAGACCACATCGACGTGCTCATCAACAACGCGGGCTTCGGTATTTCCGGCGCGGTCGAATTCACGAAGACGGATGACGCGCAGCACCAGTTGGACGTGAACTTCTTCGGTATGGTGCGCATGAACCGGCAGGTGCTGCCGGTGATGCGGCGGCAGTGCCATGGCCGCATTGTGAACCTGAGCTCCGTCGCAGGCGCGATCCCCATCCCGTTCCAGACCTATTATTCGGCCAGCAAGGCCGCCATCAACTCCTATACCATGGCGCTTGCGAACGAGGTCAAGCCCTTCGGCATTCAGGTCTGCTGTGTCCAGCCGGGCGATATCCGCACGGGCTTCACCGCCGCGCGGGAAAAGAACCCGGAGGGGGACGACGTCTACGGCGGGCGCATCGCGCGCTCTGTCGCGGGCATGGAGCGCGACGAGCAGAACGGCATGGCCCCGGAAAAGGCGGGCGCATTTATTGCGCACGTCGCGGACAAAAAGAGCGTCCGGCCCATCAATACCATCGGCCTGCAATACAAATTCTTCTGCTTCCTCGTCAAAATCCTCCCGGCCAAAACGCTGAACTGGCTGGTCGGACTGATCTACGCAAAATAAAGACCAAATACATCAAAAAACGCTTCGGGACACGAAAAATGCCCGAAGCGTTTTTGATTCTGCAAAAATCTCCGGCAGGAGGCCCTGCCGGAGAGAAGCTTCAGAAGCTGATCACGCCCAGATGCTCAAGCAAAATCTTCAGGCCGATCAGAATCAGGATGATGCCGCCTGCCAGCTCTGCCTTCGCCTTGTAGCGCAGGCCGAAGAGATTGCCGACCCGAAGTCCGGCGGCGGAACAGAGAAACGTGGTGATGCCGATCAGACAGACGGCCAGCGGCACATTGACGTCCGGCAGCAGCGCAAACGTGATGCCGACAGCCAGCGCGTCGATGCTCGTGGCCAGCGCCATCAGCAGCATTGTTTTGAACGCAAACGAGGCGCTTGTTTCAGATTCCTCCCTGGAGAAGCTCTCCTTGATCATGTTCGCGCCGATAGCGGCCAGCAGCACGAACGCGACCCAGTGGTCAAAGGCTGTGATGTACTGCTCGAACGTCGAGCCAAGAAAATAGCCGATGGTCGGCATCAGCGCCTGAAAGCCGCCGAACCATGCGCCGACGATCAAATAGTGCTTGAATTGCAGCTTTTTCGTCGAAAGGCCCTTACAGATCGACACCGCAAACGCGTCCATCGACAGTCCGATGCCCAGCAGAAGAATTTCCAGGATGCTCATAATTCCAACACAGCCTTTTCAGTGAAATTTTGTTGGTATCTCATACTTACATGGGAAAGTCAAGAAAAAAGCGCGGTTTTCCGCGCTTTTTTCAGAAAATTCATGCGTGTTTCCGCTTTTTGCGGAACGCTCTGTGGTATACGATGAAATACAGTACCGCGCTGACCGGGATGGCGACAAACACGTCGAGGATCGAGTGCTGCTTGACGAGCACCGTCGACGCGCAGATCAGCAGCCCCAGCGGCAGCGCGACCCACTGCAAGTGCCGCCTGCAGAGCGGCTCCGAATCAAAGCAGGCCAGCGTCAGCGCCGCGCAGCCGATGACGTGCATGCTCGGCAGCACGTTCGTGTTGGTGTCGGCGGCATAGATGCGCTGCACCAGCCAGGTGAACAGATCGTGCTGTGCGAATTCTGTCGGCCGCAGATCCTGCCCGTTCGGGAAGATCAGACAGAACAGGATCGACCCGCCGAAGCCGAGGCCGATATAGAGCATGTACCGCTTGAGCCCCTCCGCGTCGTAAAACATCAGATAGAGCGTCATCAGAAACAGCAGCGGATGCCACAGGCAGTAGGGGATGATGAAATAGCGGCAGAAGGGGATCTTGTCGTCCAGCGGCAGATAGGATACAAAGCAGCCCTCCGTCGAAGGCACCATGCGCTCGACCAGCGCAAACCAGATCAGATAAATGGGCAAATACAGCACCAACAGAACATATTTATGTTCCTGAATATATTTCTTCATTAAACCGTCTCCTTATACATCCTGCATCGAAACACCCGCGCACACCGTTCAGGCGCTTGCCTCGATTTCCGTGATGCGCCCCAGCAGGCGGATCAGTTCGCGGGAATCCTGCTCACCCAGCTGCTCGAGAACGCGCTGCACGTGCGCACACAATGTCGTGTGCATCTGTTCCGCCGTCTGGCGGCCAAGCTCCGTCAGGTGCACAACGACGCGGCGCCGGTCATAGCTGTCGGCACAGCGGCGCAGCATCCCCTTTTCCTCCAGCGCGCGCAGCATGGCCGCCGTGCGCGGCGCGCTCACGCCCAGGACCTCCCGCAGCACGCCCGGCGTACTGCACCCGCCGTGCTCATCGAGGTAGCTCAGCAGGAAGTTTTCGCCCTTCAGGTGCTCCTGCACACTCTGCGGTATGCAGGACCGGTTCAAAGAAGTAACCGTCAGCAGCAATTCCTCAGTCAGTCGCTGCAATTCCATGAACCATCCTCCTTTTGTTAACCCCGTTAATCAGCATTTCGTAATGTTAACACTCCGCCCGGCGATTGTCAAACCTAATTTATGGGATTTCTGTACTTTTGATCCGATGCTTTTTTTCACTCGCAGCACCACTGCCGGACACATGGCGCCGCTCTGTGAAAAAAATGCGCAAACGAAAAAAAATTTGGCACATTTGCAAAATGATGCAACATTTTCCGCGTCTCATGCATTATAGTTATTGACGAGCGTTTATCAATGTGTTATTTTATGAATAGACTGTAAACAATGCAATTTTCACCCACAGCAACCGTTCCCAACGCACTCCCGCGCGATCTCTTTTTATCGATCACCAGCTAATGTGAAAGGCGGATGTAATCAACATGAAAAAAGCAACTCATCGCAAGCAGGCACTCATGATTGCCATCTTCTTGCTGGCATTCACGCTGTCGCTGTTTTCGTTCGGCACGACCCCGGCGGCGGCCGGCGACGTGGCGGGCGTGAGCACGCACCTGTTTTTGACAGTCTTGCGCGACTATGACCACGATGCGGCCTTCTCCGTGACCTACACGGACGCGCTCGGCACGCACACGAAGCCCTATCATGCCGGCATGGAAGTGACGGCGTGGTCCCCCGTGACCATCACCTGCACCAACCACCATGTCCACGACTGGAGCATTGATGCCGATGTTCAGGAGGCCACCATCGTCGGCGTCGGCGGGATCACCTACCCCGGCGGCACGGGCATCCATGTCAAGGGCACGAATACCATCAAGGCGTTTGCCACGAACTTCGGTCTGCACTACATCAATATCGTTGTCATCCTCGGCGAGGGCAATGATAACGGCGGCGACAACGGCGGCGATAACGGCGGCGACAACGGCGGCAACAACGGCGGCGATAACGGCGGCGGCAACAACGGCGGCGATAACGGCGGCGGCGATAACGGCGGCGGCGATAACGGCGGCGGCAACAACGGCGGCGGCGATAACGGCGGCGGCGATAACGGCGGCGGCGATAACGGCAACGGCACCGACCCCAACAATCCGGACGGGAATGGCCCGGATGGCAACAATCCGGATGGCAACAATCCGGATGGCAACAATCCGGACGGCAACAATCCGGACGGCAACAATCCGGACGGCAATAATCCGGATGGCAGCAAGTCGAACACCCCCAAGACCGGCGACACACGTCTGATCTGGCTGGTCATTGCGCTGGCAGTGATCTTCGTGGCGACCTTCGCTGCGACCTACTACAACCGCAGGAAGAGCAAGCACCACGGCGCCTGATCTTCACTCTCATGCAGTTAAAATGGGCAGCGTCAAATGACACTGCCCATTTTCTTATCAGGAGTTTTGTATGAAAAAAACCGTTCTCATCGTGATCCGCGTCGTCTGCATCGTCGGATTCTTGGTCTGCGTTGGCGTGCTCGGCTGGTACTGGCACAGTGACCGCAGCGACCGCGCTGTCGCAGAGGCGCTCGCCGCCGCGCATGACGCAGCCAGTGCGGAGGCCATGGAGCAGGTGCGTGCAGTTGCCGCCGACAATGCGGATACGATCGGCTGGCTGCGGATCGACGGCACCAACATCAACAACGTCGTCATGTTTGCCCCCGACACGCCGGGCAAGTACCTGCACATGGACTTCTACGGCAAGTGGTCGTACCGCGGCACGCTGTATGTCGCCGAAAACTGCGATGTGCGCACGGCGGACAACATCCTCATCTACGGGCACCACATGAAAGACGGCAGCATGTTCGGCTCGCTGATCTCCTACAAGGATGCGGCATTTCGCGCTGCGCACCCGATCGTGCAGTTTGACACGCTCTACGCCTCCCATTCGTATGAGGTCGTGGCCGCGATCGAAACGGAGATCCCGCCGGAAGGCACGGACACGTTTCGCTATTATGCGTGCATCGGCACGGACCCGGAGCAGTTTGCGCAGTACTGCACGTTTATCGAACAAAACCGGTGCTATGACACCGGCATCACGATCCAGCCCGGCGACCGGCTGCTCACGCTGTCCACCTGTGCCTACCACACGGCGAACGGCCGCTTTCTGGTCGTGGCGCGGCAGATCGACTGAACGGGATCCGGTCCCTTATGCAGCAAAAACCCGCCATCCGATCGGATGGCGGGTTTTTTGATACAGTCTTACAGGGCAGCCTTCGCCTGCTCGCACAGAGCGGTGAACGCAGCGGGATCATGGATCGCAGTCTCGGAGAGCATCTTGCGGTTCATGTCGATGCCGGCCAGCTTCAGGCCGTGCATAAAGGTGGAGTAGTTCATGCCGTTGGCTTTGCAGCCGGCGCTGATACGGGTGATCCACAGCTGACGGAAGTCTCTCTTCTTCTGCTTGCGGCCGACGTAAGCGTAGCGGCCGGACTTCATCATCTGCTGGTTGGCCATCTTATAGTGGCGGGACTTGTTGCCCCAGTAGCCCTTGGCCAGGCCGAGGATCTTTTTTCTATGTTTGCGCGTCATCATCGCGCCCTTAACTCTTGCCATTGTTGTTTCCTCCTATTGTGCGGTCAATCCTTATTTATAAGGAATCATTTTTCTGATGGTCGCTTCGGTAGTCGCATCCGCATAAGTGGTGGAACGCAGACGACGGCAGCGCTTGGTATCCTTCTTGGTAAGAATGTGGCTCTTGAACGCATGGGCACGCTTGACCTTGCCGTTCTTGGTGAGATTGAATCTCTTCTTCGCGCCACTGTGAGATTTCAGTTTGGGCATTGTATTTTCTCCTTCCTTGGTTTGCTTACTTCTTATTATTGGTGTTCTGCGGCTTTGGCGACAGGAACATGGACATATTGCGTCCCTCCAGCTTGGGCTGCTTGTCGAGGTTGGCAATGTCCGCGCACTTGGCGGCAAAGTCACGCAGGAGCTGTTCACCGATATTGGTGTGCGCCATTTCACGGCCGCGGAAGCGGATCGTCACCTTCAGGCGGTCGCCGCCCTGCAGGAACTTCTGGCCGTTTTTCAGCTTGGTGTTGAAGTCGTTCTCGCCGATGCCGGGCGACATGCGGATCTCCTTGACTTCGATCACATGCTGATTTTTTCTGGCTTCCTTCTCGCGCTTGGCCTGCTCGAAACGGTACTTGCCGTAGTCCATGATCTTGCAGACCGGCGGGTTGGAACCCGGAGCGATCTTCACGAGGTCGAGGTCCTTCCCCTCGGCGATCTCCAGCGCAGCGGCCGAGGACATGATGCCCAGCTGAGCGCCGTCAGCGCCGATGACGCGGACTTCCTTATCGCGGATCTCTTCGTTGATCTGATAGTTTGCAGTTGCGATACGAACACACCTCCATTGGTTGCATCGGGAGCGATCGCTCCGAGAACAAAAAAGCACGGATGCAAGACACATCCGCGCGCATAAAACACACATATCTCCCAGACGGGAGCGGGTTTTATTGACCGCGGACCGCCTTCGCGGCCGGGTGAGGCTGCCCAGAGGGCGCCCACTTTGTTGTCAGCTTTTATACTATAGCAGTCCCGGCGCGATCTGTCAAGGGTTTTCTGCGCCAGGCGAGCAAAAAATGCGGACTGAATCCCACCTTCCGGGGACATACTCCTCCACGGAGGCGAAGCCATATGAAAGTACTCGAATACGGCGGTGTGTTCACCGCCGGCGGACTGGGCTACGGCGGGCTGGAGCTGCTTTGGCGCGGCCGGACACACTGGTCGATGCTGCTGTGCGGCGGCGTGTGCGCCGTGCTGATCTATCTGATCGCGGGGCGCGAGCGCACCGTGCTCTGGCGGCGCTGGACGCTGTGCGCGGCCGCCGTCACGACGGTGGAGTATTTCACCGGCGTGCTCGTCAACCTGCGCCTCGGCTGGAACGTCTGGAGCTATGCAGACCGGCCGCTCAACGTCCTCGGGCAGATCTGCCCGCTGTATTCCCTGTTCTGGTTTCTGCTTGCCATCCCCGGCGTGTGGCTGGGGCGGACCGTGCGGCAAAAGCTCGCCGCCCGGCAGACTCAGTAGGTGGTGTCCTGCTGTTCCGGCGCTTGCGGCTGTGCGGGCGTCTCTGGCTGTGCAGCCGCTTCCGGCTGCTGCGGCGCGGCCGCTGCCTCGGCAGCCTGCTGCTCCTGCGCCATGGCGATCTTCACAATGCGGCTGGTGCCGAGCCGATCTGCGCCGAGGCGGATAAACTCCTCCGCGTCGGCAAGGCTTGCGATGCCGCCGGCGGCTTTGACCTTCACGTGCGGCGGGCAGCAGGTGCGTAGCAGGCGCACATCGTCCGCCGTGGCACCGCCGGTGGAAAAGCCGGTGGAGGTCTTGATATAGTCGGCTCCGCTGTCGGACACGATGCGGCAGAGCATGCGCTTTTCCTCCTCGGTCAGCAGGCAGCACTCAATGATGACCTTGAGGATGCGGCCGCGGCTGACCTCACGCACGGCACGGATATCGGCCGCGACATCGTCCCAGCAGCCGTCCTTGACCATGGCCAGATTGATGACCATGTCCACCTCGTCGGCGCCGTTGCGGATGGCTTCCGCCGCCTCGAACGCCTTGACAGCCGGGGTGTTGTACCCGTTCGGGAAGCCGATGACCGTGCAGATGCGCAGGCGGTCGCCGACATATTTCTTCGCCCCGGCGACATGGCACGGCGGGATGCACACGCTGGCGCAGCCATATCGCATGCCCTGATCGCAGAGGGCGCGGATCTCCGCCGCGGTGGCATCCACGCGCAGGAGCGTGTGGTCGCAGCGGGAAAGAATCTCTCGAAGTTCCATGATCGTTCGTCCTTTCTGATGAGACACGAAAAATAGGTATTCTTATTATACCGCGTCCGGCCGCATTGCACAAGACGCATATTTTCCGCCGCCGGCACATAGGCTGTGTTACCCAACAAGAGAGGTGCAGCACATGGACGAACTGGAACAAAACAACTATGCCGAGCTCTGCGGCACGCTGGCGGCGCCGCCCGTGCTGTCGCACGAAAACCGGCAGGAGCGCTTTTTCACCTTCCCGCTCGAGACGCAGCGGCTGTCCGGCACGATCGACCGCGTGAACGTCGTCGTGCGCGAACGGCTGCTGGCCGAGATGCCGCTGGAGGAATCGGCAAGACTGTGCGTGATCGGCGACGTACGCTCGTTCAACAACCGCCGCGGGCCGGGCGCGAAGCTGGTCATCACGGTGTTCGCGCGCGACATCTCGCTCAGCGACGAACCGTATGACCGCAACCTGATCCTGCTCAGCGGTACGCTCTGCAAGCCGCCGAACCTGCGCACGACACCGATGGGCCGCGACATCTGCGACCTGATGCTGGCCGTGAACCGGCACTACGGCCGCAGCGACTACCTGCCGTGCATCACCTGGGGCGCGCGCGCGTGCGAGACCGCGCTCTGGGACGTGGGCACGCGCGTGTCCCTCGAAGGGCGGCTGCAAAGCCGCAGCTACATCAAGGTGCTGGACACCGGCGCCGTCGAGCGCACGGCGTTCGAGGTGTCCGTGCTCGACATCTGCCTGCTGTCAGCGCCGGACGACTGAACGCACATACTGGCCAGCAAAGCGCGCCCCGCAGAAAACTCTGCGGGGCGCGGGTCATTTCATCAAATGCATCTTCAGGCGAGCGCGGACACGAGCACTTCGAAACCCTGCACGCTGCCGTCCGCTGCCGTGCCCTGCCCACGCAGGACATAGATCGGATAGAGCGCATAGTCGCCCTCGGCATTGAACCCGGCGTTCCTGTAATACGCCTGCTCAAACCCTGTGATCGTGCAGTCGGTGAGCTCCTGCGCGATATTTGCCGAGAAGTCGTGCGCGTCCAGCCGCGTCTGCACGGCCTTGGCGTCCGCCAGACGGACAGTCCGGGTGCCGCCCATCTTGAGCGGGGCATACTGCTGCGTCAGCGCCGTCACGTTGCCGTCCCGGTCAAAGGAAATGGAGATGTGGTACTGTCCATACACCATCCGACCGTTGACCTCGGGCGTCACATCGACCGTTTTGCTGCTCACGTTCGTCTCATAGGTTGCGCTGCTGAAGACGATCCGGGACGTGTCGGCGAGTTCCGGTTCAAACTTTTTCAGCCGCTCGCGCACGGTCTGCTCGAGCTGCGCGTCCGTCGGGAATTCGCTCAGGTCACCCCGCGTCAGCTCCTCGGTCGGCGTGTAGTACTGGATGTAGCCGGTCTGCGCATCATACGAGAGCCGGCCCGCCATCTGCGTCTGCATCGTGTCCGCGTCCATATCCAGCAGCGCGGCCGCCAGTGCCATGGAATACGCCTTGTCCACATAGCATTTGTAAACCGTATCCCTTCCCTTATCTGGGAGCGTGATCGTATCCGGCAGCGTGAGATCCAGCGTCGGTTCCATGCCCGTGGTCGCCAGCACCAGCTTGCTCTGCGCGCCGCAGGCACTCAGCGCCAGCAGCAGCGTCAGCACCGCCAGCAGCAGGCAGAGTCGTTTTCTTCGCGTCATGTTCGGCCGCTCCTTTCCAGATTTTCAGATGTTTTCCAGCGCACTTCCAAACTCAGGATACCAATTTCCCAGATATTTGTCAAGTAAACGAAGTGTAAAAAACACAGGAGACGTTTTCCGTCTCCTGTGTGGGCTTTATTGTTCCGGTACGATCTCGATCCAGTACCCGTCCGGGTCCTCGATGAAATAAATGCCCATGCCGGGATTTTCAAAGCAGATGCAGCCCATGGCCGCGTGCTTTGCGTGCGCGGCGTCCATGTCCGGCACGGAAAACGCGAGGTGAAACTCCCCCTCCCCGAGGTCATACGGCTGCGTGCGGCCGCGCAGGCCGGTCAGCTCGAGCTGAAACGGCGAGTGCCCGTCGCCCAGAAACACAAGCCGGAACGAGCCGTCGGCCGCATCCTTCGTGCGCACGGGCTCCAGCCCGAGGGCGTCATGATAAAAGCGCACGCTGCGCTCGAGATCAAGGACATTGAAATTAAAGTGATTGAAGGTAAACATACCGCGCCTCCCAAATTTATTCTATCTGTCCCAAGTATAGCGGCTGCGGCGCGCATTGTCAAAGCAAGGCCGCAAAAAACTGTTGGAATTTCATGCCGGGCACGGTATAATGATCGTGCTAGACTGGGATATTGGAGGCGCGCCATGGATAAGACAGGACGCGCGCCCGGCTCCCCCATGGAGCCGGAGCTGCAAGAATTTCATACCGGCGCGGCCGTGCACGCTTACCGCACGTTCGGCTGCCACGCGCTCCCCGGCGCGGCGGGGCACCGCTTTGCTGTCTGGGCGCCGCACGCGCAGCGCGTCGCGCTCGTGGGCGACTTCAACGGCTGGGACGCGGCGGCAACGCCGATGGACCGGCTGTCGGACGGCACATGGGTGCAGACCGTAGCCGGTCTGCGTGACGGTGCGCTCTATAAATACGCCGTCACCGAACCGGACGGGCAGACGGTGCTCAAGGCCGACCCCTTCGCCGCGCACTGCGAGACCGGGCCTGCGACCGCATCGAAGGTCTGGGCGCTCGAGGGCTACGTCTGGCACGACCGGAGCTATCTGCGCCGCCGCGCAGCGCGCGATGTATACCGCGCGCCGATGAGCATTTACGAGGTGCACCTCGGCTCCTGGCGCCGGCCGGAGACCGGCCTGCCGTGGTACCGCTCGGTCGCAGACGAGCTGGCGGACTACTGCCGAGAGATGCACTACACGCACGTGGAGCTGCTGCCCGTGACGGAATACCCCTACGAGGGCTCCTGGGGCTATCAGGTGACCGGGTACTACGCCCCCACCAGCCGCTATGGTACGCCGCAGGACTTCATGTACTTTGTCGATACGCTCCACCGCGCCGGCATCGGCGTGCTCATGGACTGGGTCCCGGCGCACTTTCCGAAGGACGCGCACGGGCTCGCGCGCTTTGACGGCACGCGGCTCTACGAGTGCAAGGATGCGCGCATGGCCGAGCATCCGGAGTGGGGCACGCTCATTTTCGACTACGAAATGCCGGAGGTGCAGAGCTTTCTCATCTCGTCGGCCATGTCGTTTTTCGACCGCTATCACATCGACGGCATCCGCGTGGACGCGGTGTCCTCGATGCTGTATCTCAACTACGCCCGGCGCGACGGCGAATGGACGCCGAACCGCGACGGCGGCAACATCAACCTCGGCGCGGTCGCCTTTCTGCAAAAGCTCAACACGACCGTGCTCACGGCGTGGCCCGGCTGCGTGACGGTCGCGGAGGAGTCCTCCGCCTACCCCGGTGTGACGAAGCCGCCCTATGACGGCGGCCTCGGCTTCAGCTTCAAGTGGGATATGGGCTTCATGCACGATACGCTCGACTATCTGGAGCTCGATCCCTATTTCCGCAAATACCATCACGACAAGCTGACGTTCTCGATGATGTACGCCTTCTCCGAGAACTTCATCCTCGCATTTTCGCACGACGAGGTCGTGCACGGCAAGAAGTCGATGCTCGACAAGATGTACGGCACCTATGAGCAGAAGTTTGCCACCCTGCGCGCGCTCTACGGCTATCAGTTCGCGCACCCGGGCAAGAAGCTCACGTTCATGGGTTCGGAATTCGGCCAGTTCATCGAGTGGAACTACAAGCAGGGGCTCGACTGGCTGTTGCTCGACTACCCGATGCACAAGGCCATGCAGCGCTGGTGCAGCGCGCTCAACGCCTGCTATCGCAGCACCCGCGCGCTCTGGGACATCGACGACGGCTGGGATGGCTTCACGTGGCTGAACGTGGACGACGCCGAGCGCAGCGCCATCGCCTTCCTGCGTACGGCGCGCAACGGCCGCCGGCTCGTGTGCGTGTGCAACTTCACGCCCGTGCGCTATGACGATTTTGTCATTGGTCTGCCCAAGCGCGGCGTGCTGCGCGAGCTGCTGTCGAGCGACAGCGAGGAATTCGGCGGCTCCGGCGTGCACAACGCGCCCGAGATCCGCAGCGAGAACGTGCCGTTCGGCACGCTCCCCTGCTCCGCGCGCGTGACGCTGCCGGAGCTTGCCGCCGTATACTTCACCTTCACGACCCGGTAAAGGAGGGAACGCCATGAAACCCGAACTGCGCGCAGCGCTGGCCGAAAAGGGCCGCTGCGACCTGCCCGGCGTGCTGCTGGCGGCCGCCGAGTGCGCACCGCTGGCCAAGACCGGCGGCCTTGCGGACGTTGTCGGCACACTGCCGAAGAGTCTGGCCGCGCTCGGCTTTGACGCGCGCATCATCACGCCGTACCACCGCGTGATCAAGGAAAAATACGCATCCCAGGTCACGCACCTGACGGATTTTTATATCGATCTCGGCTGGCGGCATCAGTACGTCGGCATCGAGCGGCTGCTGCTCGACGGCATCG
>ERZ772886.612-NODE-612-length-35430-cov-5.692495_pt1 | contig 35430 bp, 38 predicted proteins | sample MGYA00512128_ERZ772886 | MGnify/ENA primary metagenome ERZ772886 (study PRJEB29015, sample SAMEA2737698) | human gut metagenome | biome: human gut; feature: human-associated habitat; material: faeces | place: China | collected 2012 ... | reverse complement strand
TTTTTTAAAGATTTTAATTGGAGTTCAGTATGACTCCCCTGCCCCGCTGCCTTCTGGCAGCGGGGCTTTTTGCCACTTCTCCCGCTTTATATGCAACATCCGGCTCTTTTGCGTGTAAGGTCGCAGGATGTACTACCCATCCCGCAGAAAGGATGATGAAATGAAAATAGCAGAAGTACGGGTCAGCGGGTGCCGGTGCGAGACGGTTCGTCTGGAGCCGATTCCCCGCGGGATCGTGGGTGCGGTAGTTGCCGTCGAATACACGGACCTCGCGTGGGATTCCCTCCGGAAAACGGTGGTTTTTCGGGGCGCGGCGACGAAGGATGTATTGGATGCCGGAAACGAAATCGTGATACCTGCTGAGGTGGTCAGCAAGGCAGGAGGCAGCCTGTACATGGGCGTGTACGGCGTGGATGCCGAGAACCATGTGGCCATCCCCACCATCTGGACGGAGCTTGGTGTGATTCAGGGCGCGGCAACCCCTTCCGGCGATGCCTCCACCGCCCCTTCCCTGCCGGTCTGGGCGCAGATTCAGGCCATGGTCGGCGATTTGGGTACGCTGGACACCGAGGCGAAGTCCAATCTCGTGGCGGCAATCAACGAAGCACTGACAAAGGGCGGCGAGATTGCCCCGGCTGAGGTGCAGAGAATCGTGGAGGACTACCTGAAAGCCAATCCGCTCGGAACAGGTGCTGACGGAAAGGGCGGTATTACCCCGACCATCGGCAAAAACGGGAACTGGTATCTGGGCAGCACCGATACCGGCAAGCCATCGAGAGGGGCGGACGGTACTCCGGGAGCGACTGGTGCGCCGGGTAAAGACGGCGCACCCGGTGCCGATGGAAAGGATGGCATTACGCCGACCATCGGTAAAAACGGGAACTGGTATCTGGGCAGCACCGATACCGGCAAGCCGTCGAGGGGTGCAGGCGGCACTCCGGGAGCGGCTGGTGCGTCTGGTAAGGACGGTTCTCCGGGTGCGGACGGAAAGGACGGCATCACTCCGGCCATCGGTGAAAACGGGAACTGGTATCTGGGAAACACCGATACCGGGAAGCCCAGCCGGGGCGAGAATGGTGCAGTCCCCGATATCCAGATCGGCACGGTCACGACCCTTCCGGCGGGCAGCAACGCGACTGCCAGCATGGGCGGCACGGCAGAGAATCCGCTGCTCAATCTTGGCATTCCGAAGGGTGCGGACGGACAGGGCGGCGGCTCCGGCGGCACGGACATTTCCCTCGGCCTTACGTCGGCCACGGTGGGGCAGACGATAAAAGTCAAGGCCGTGGATACCGATGGAAAGCCCACCGCGTGGGAAGCAGCGGAAAGCGGCGAAAAATGGGAAAAGATAGCAGAAATCATCATCCCCGACGACGCGGAAGAAAGCAATGCGCTGACTATCGACAAGGACATTAATGGCCAGCCCTTTTCCCTCCTGAAAGCGCGGCTCTGCGGGAAATTCCCCAAGTATACCGGCGGGAGCACCATTCCGAACATCACGTTTGCCATGCTCAACGGGAAAAACACCGGTAATCCCAGCCCGGCAGTTTATACTTCCCTTTGGCCTAAGGTCGGAACTGACCGTCTGGTGGGAGCCGTCTATGAGGTGGATGTTTCCGGGGTACAGGTGATAGAAAGCGCATTGCGTTCAACCGGCGGTGGATGGGGTGAGAACATGGGCATGTATGGCAGTTCCGCTAGCACCTACGTGAAGTATTTCACGGATTCGCTCTGGGCGAAGCCCATTACCTCCATCGGCGGAACCGGTATGCTGATTTATCCCGGCTGTAAATTCGTTCTTTACGGCGTGCGGGCGTAAGGAGGGATAAAAGCTGTGAAAATTTGTGAAAACGGCGTAATTCGGGATATGTCTCCGGAGGAAATCGCGGAGATTGAGCGGGCAATAGCCGAAGCACCGGAACCGGAGCCTACCCCGGATGACCGCATTGCAGAGCTGGAAGCGCAGAATCAGGTGCTTACCGAGTGCCTGATGGAGATGTCGCAGATCGTGTATGCTTGAACATTCAGAAAGGATGATGTTTATGATGGCTATGTTGTGGGCGCAGCAGATCATGCTGGGTAAAAAAAACTTTGCGGACGTTCCCCGGCTGCTGAAGAATAAGGTGAAGGAGATCCTCATGGGTTCCGGCATGGAAGAACTGGTAACACTGTGACGGAGGACGGAGGGTGACAGTTGAACAAATTCAGTGCTTGCTCACTTATCTGGGCTACAACCCCGGCGCGGTGGATGGCGTTAACGGCCTGAAAACCGCGGCAGCGGTACTGGTTTTCCAACAGCAGGAAGGGCTCCGGCAGGACGGCGTACCGGGTCCCGAGACGCAGGGGGCGCTTCTTTCGGCTGTAGCGACTGGACGGATGTACACGCCCGTCATGGGGAATCAGTCGCCTGACTGGTGGGGGGATATCCGGTATTTCAAGCGTGATGAGTTCCGCTGCCCCTGCGGCCGGTGCGGCGGGTTCCCGGTGGAGCCGCAGGAATCCATGGTTCGCACTGTGGATGAGATCCGGCGGCGGCTGGGCGTGCCGGTTTCCGTTGTGGACGGCGGCGGCTCCGGCGTCCGGTGCGCGGCGCACAATGCGGAGGTCGGCGGCGTGGCCAATTCTCAGCATCTGTTTGGGCTTGCCGCTGATCTGCACAGTGCCGCAAGTCCGGCGGAGATGAAAGCCGCGGCGGAGGAAGTTCTGGGGCACACTGGAGGAATCGGGCTGTACGGCTGGGGCATTCATGTGGATACCCGGCAAGGATACGCTCGATGGAAAGGTTAGGAAATGAGGAATTATGGATGGACTTGGAGCATGAGCAAAGATTGACCGCTGTGGAGGAACGGTCGAAATCCAACAGTCACAGACTGGATAAACTGGAGGAATCCAACGAGGTCATCAGCCGGCTGGCGACCTCCATGGAGGTCATGGCAAACAAGCAGGAACAGGTCGCGGACACCGTTGACAAGCTGGACGGCAAGGTCACGGCTCTGGAACGGAAGCCCGGAAAGCGCTGGGACGGGTTCGTGGAAAAGCTGATCTGGGCAATTGCTGCCGCGATCGTGGGGTTCGTTCTGGCTCAAATCGGGCTGGGTTAGTTTTCAGGAGGGATGATTATGACTAGGGAAAAGGTAATCGCGTGGATCAAGGCCGCCGGGGTACGGGCGCTGAAAACCGTTGCGCAGACCGCCGCTGCGACCATCGGAACCGCCGCTGTGCTTGGCGACGTAAACTGGGTCATGGTGGGTTCTGCCGCCGCTCTGGCGGGGGTTCTGAGCCTGCTGACCAGTGTGGCGGGGCTGCCGGAATTGAAGGCTTGACCGCAGAATAGTTGTCCCCACCCCGGATGGTGTTGCGCCGTCTGGGGTGGGGATTTTTTCTGGTTGGAGAACGGTAGCTTGGAACGAACTGCGGCGGTAGACGGATGATTTCAACCCACAGCCCTACGGGCTGCGTCTTGAAATCATGGGACTCTCCCACGGCCTGAAAACATGCCACTGGCATGTTTTCTTAACGGCCTTTCGAGTCCCAATCCACCCCATAAAAACAGCACCATCCAAAGGATGGTGCTGTTTTTATGGGGTGGATAATGGGACTCGAACCCACGATCTTCAGAGCCACAATCTGACGCCTTAGCCAACTAGGCCATATCCACCATATGTACTTTTCTGAATTGGTACGCCAAGAGGGACTCGAACCCCCGACCTACTGCTTAGAAGGCAGTTGCTCTATCCAGCTGAGCTATTGGCGCATCTCGAATGGAGCGGGTGACGGGAATCGGACCCGCGTATCCAGCTTGGAAGGCTGGTGTTCTACCATTGAACTACACCCGCAAAAGCCCATGACCTGACTGATTCAGCCATAGGATTTTACCATAATCACGCCAAGATGTCAAGGGTTGGTTCGCAGAATCTCCGGGATTTTTTCATAAATCACGTCCGCAACGGCGCCGTCGGCACAGGGACACACATTCGGGAACCGATCCGCCACAATGCCGTCCGCCGGACAGAAGCTCCAGTCCGCACCCTCCAGCATGGAAATGTCGTTGTCCGCGTCGCCCATGCACACCAGAATTTTCCGCCCCAGCCGCTGCTGTAATTCCCGGGCAGAGCGGATTTTGCTGACGCCCTTGGCATGGACATCGATGATCCGGGTCGCCGCCCGGAACACCTCGCAGTACGCGCCGAAACGTGCTTTCAGCTGTGCCTCGGCGTCGTCCATCCGGCGAACCTCCTCCGGCGTGCCGTCAAACATGCTTGCCACCGTCACGTCCCGGAATTCCCCGTACAGCGTAAACTTCAGAAACGGTCCAAGGTCATCCCCGGGTCTGGCGAGGCCGTGGGCGCACTGGTTGTGGTCGCTGAATGCGTCCCAGGCCGGATTTTCCGTAAACCGGTAGTGGGCGTCCAATCCCTGCACCTCCACCGTCAGGTCGGGGAACAGGCTCATGCACTCCCGAACGGTCTGCCACAGGTCCAGCTGAATTTCATGGCAGAACAGCAGCTTCTCCGTCGCCAGATCATAGGCCGCCGAGCCGTTGTACAGCAGTAGCGGCGCGTTTACGGGTACGCGGTCGCGGAATACCTGAATCATCGGCACGCTCCGGCCGGTGTTGACAGTGAACGCACCGTCGTTTTCCATAAAATAGCGGATGGCTTCCAAGTTCCGCTCCGGGATGGAGGAATCCGGCGCTGTCAGCGTCCGGTCATAGTCCACGGTGAGCAGGATATCCGAAAATTTTCCCATAACATTCTCCTGATTTCTATGTCATTCTTTCCAATTTTTCCAATACTTCCCGGAAATATTGGGGCAGCTCGGCGAAAACCATCACCGGATGTCCGTCCCTCGGGTGCTGGAAGCACAGCGTCCCGGCGTGGAGGCACTGGCTGCTCTGCCCAAGCTCCGGCTTTTTGCGGCCGTAAACCGTGTCCCCCAGAATGGGGTGACCAATGTAGGCCATGTGTACCCGGATCTGGTGGGTGCGGCCGGTTTCCAGCTTGCAGCGGATGTGGGTATAGCCCTTGTAGCGGCGCACCACCTCCCAATGGGTGACGGCGTTCCGTCCGCCCCGCTGGGTGACGCACATCTTCTTCCTGTCCGTGGGGTGCCGCCCGATGGGCGCGTCCACGGTGCCGGAATCCTCCTTCATAACGCCGCAGACAATGGCCTCATAGGTTCTGGCCATGGTGTGGTCTTTCAGCTGAGAGGCCAGCATGGTGTGGGCGTAATCGTTTTTGGCGACCGCCAGCAGCCCCGACGTGTCCTTATCGATGCGGTGGACGATTCCCGGGCGCAGCTCGCCGTTGATGCCGGAAAGGTTGTCTCCCAAGGCGTAGAGCAGGCCGTTGACCAATGTATCGTCGGCGTGTCCGGCGGCGGGATGCACCACCAGCCCCTTGGGCTTGTTGATGACCAGCAGGTCGTCGTCCTCGTAGACGATATCCAGCGGCATTTCGGTGGGAACGATGTCCACGGGTTTTGCTTCGGGGATCGTGTACTCCACCCGGTCGCCGACGTTCAGGCGGTCGTTTTTCTTCCCGGGGACGCCGTTTCGCGTGACCATGCCCTCTTCAATGAGTCTCTGCGCCGCGCTGCGGCTTAAATTTCCGGGCTGTCTTGCCAGAAACGCGTCCAGACGCTCCCCGGCGGTGTCGGCAAATAAGGTCATTTTTTCTTATCCTTCCAGAATGCCTTGTTGAACAGCACCAGATGTCCCATCAGCAGCACGCAGCCGCAGGTGATGAAGCAGTCCGCCACATTGAACACGGGGAAGTCCATGAAGGCCGTCTCGATCATGTCCACCACGTAGCCCATGCGGAGCCGGTCAACCATATTGGCAAGGCCGCCGCCGTAAATCGCCGCAATGCACCAGCGCTCGAAGGGCGTGAAGGCCATCTTCTTTTTGAAATACTCCCAGACGATCAGCCCGGTAAAGAACAGAAAAATCAGGGCAAACAGCCACTGCTGCCCCTCAAAGGAGGAAAAGGCCGCGCCGGAATTCTGCACGTAGGTCAGATTCAGGACGCCGGGGATAAAGGAAATGTCCGTGTAAAGGGGAATGTACGCAACGGTAAAATACTTGGAGAGCTGATCGACCGCCACGATGCCGGCGGCAAACAGGGCATAGTATAGAAACTGCATCGGAACGCCTCCTGTTAAGATAGGGTTATGATACCATGAAGCGCAGGGATTGTCAAACATCCGCCGCCGAAGGCGTAAAAAAACCCGCCCCGAGTATTCCCAGGACGGTGCTGCTAGAGCCATATTTATTTGATCAGGAACTTTTCGACATCACCGCAAAAGGCGGCAAGCTCCTCCTCACTGCAATCCGCATCCACCCGCAGGGGGCCGCACAAATCCAGACAGAACATTTCCATGAAGCTCTTTCCGTTGGCCTTGTTGTTGGCGTCCCGGATAATAACAGGGAACCCCCGCGCCGTGGACAGCGACACAAATTCCTGAACATCCTGAACCGACTGGAGCCGAACCTGAAATTCCCGCACAAAAGTACCTCCTGCAACTGTACAAACCTGTTTTTTTCGTGTATAATTGGGGGGAATGATCCGGCGGTGGCACTAACTTCCCCGTATCATCGGTGGATGACAATTATTATAGCAGTTTTCCCCGAAATTTCAACTGTCGGTTTGGACGATTAATACAAATTCTTGACATCTTTATTGGTGGATTTGACATATGAGATTTGCATTCTATACCCTTGGCTGCAAGACAAATCAATACGAGACGCAGGCCATGGAGCAGCTGCTGACGGAGCTTGGGCACGAGATCGGGCAGTTTGACCAGCCCTGCGACGGCTATATTATCAACACCTGTTCCGTCACCGCCGTGGCGGACAAGAAAAACCGGGCGGTCATCCGCCGGTGCCGCCGGGATAATCCCGACGCCGTCATCGGCGTATGCGGCTGCTACTCCCAGCACGCCCCGGAGGCGGTGCGTGCGCTGGGAGTGGACATCATCGGCGGCAGCGGCGGGCGGCGGGAATTTGTGGAACTTATGCTGTCTGCCATGGAGGGCAAAATCCGGGCGGAACAGCTGGACAACGCTCTGCGCCGCCGGGAGTTTGAAGTCCTCCCTGCCGGTGGACTGGAGGAACGTACCCGCGCCATGCTGAAAGTGCAGGACGGGTGCGTGAATTTCTGCTCCTACTGCATCATTCCCTACACCCGGGGCCCCATTCGTTCCGCACCGGTGGACGTGGCCGTCAGTCAGGCGCAGGAGCTTGCCCGGCGGGGCTACCGGGAGATCGTGGTGACGGGCATTGAGATCGCCAGCTGGGGCGCCGACCTTCCCGGGAAGCCCGCGGTCACGGAGCTGATCGAGGCGGTCTGCACCGCCGTTCCGGCGCTGCGGGTGCGGCTGGGCAGTCTGGAACCGCGAATCGTGACGGAGGATTTCTGCCGGCGGCTTTCCCGGCTTCCGAACCTCTGTCCCCAGTTCCACCTGTCCATGCAGTCCGGGTGCGACACGGTATTGCAGCGAATGCGGCGGAAGTATGATACCGCGCGGTACTATGAAAGCGTCTGCCTGCTGCGGACGTGGTTCCCGGGCTGTGCCGTTACCACGGACATGATCGTGGCCTTCCCCGGGGAGACGGAGGATGAATTTGCCCGGAGCCTTGCCTTTATCCGCAAGTGCGGCTTTGCGGAAATGCACATTTTCCCCTATTCCCGCCGTCCCGGAACCCCCGCGGACAAAATGCCGGGGCAGCACGGCAATGCCGTGAAGGAAGCGCGCAGCCGGGCGGCCATTGCCGTAGCCGAGGAAATGAGCCGCGCCTACCGGGAAGCGCTTGTCGGCTCCGTGCAGAGCGTCCTGTTTGAAAGTGTGGAGGACGGCCTGTTCACAGGCCACGCGTCCAACTATGTGAAGGTCTATGTCCCGGGAGAGGGGCTGCACAATCAGGTGCGCCGCGTTCGCATCACCGGGCTTTACAAGGACGGCTTGACGGGAAGTCTGGAGCCGTAACACCGGATAGAAACGTTTTTCCAATCTCTTGCGTAATTCGCTATTCCGTGATACGATAGACGGAATGGCCGCTGCTGCGGCGTATTCTGTCTGCCATAGGAGGCTTCCATGAAAACCCTGATGCACATTTGCTGTGCGCCCTGTGCCAATCAGCCCATCGAGGTGCTTCGAACCGATGGCTTCGAGGTTACGGGCTTCTGGTATAATCCCAATATCCATCCCGTCACCGAGTATCGCGCCCGGCGCAACTGCCTGCAGGCCTACGCCGAGGAAATCGAGCTTCCCCTGATCCTCCGCAACGATTACGGTCTGCGCCCGTTTGTCCGGGCGGTGGTGGAGGACATTCCGGGGCGGTGCGTCAAATGCTACGAAATGCGCCTGTTTGAGACTGCCCGTCAGGCCGCCGAGGGCGGCTTCGACAGCTTTACGTCCTCCCTGTTCATCAGCCCCTACCAGAAGCACGAGCTGATGCGGGAGGTGGCCGAGCGGGCGGCGGCGGAGTACGGCGTGCAGTTCCTGTACCGGGATTTCCGCCCCTATTTCCGCGCCGGACAGGAGTTTGCCCGGGAACACGGCTTTTACATGCAAAAATACTGCGGCTGCATCTTCTCCGAGGAGGAGCGGTACATGAAGCCCAAGAAAATTCTTCCCTGAGGTGGAATGTTATGTCGACTTATGAGTTTTCCGTCCCCTGCCTGTTCGGGCTTGAGGGCATTGCTGGCGACGAGCTGCGGCGGCTGGATATTCCCAACGTCCGGGTGGAAAACGGCCGGGTGCTGTTTTCCGGAGAAGCGCGGGACATGGCCAAGGCCAATATCTGCCTGCGCACCGGGGAGCGGGTGCTGATCGTGCTGGCGGACTTCCCTGCTAAGACCTTTGAAGAGCTGTTTCAGGGAGTCTACCATGCAAATCTGGAAGATTTTATCCCCAAAGACGGCAGCTTCCCGGTGAAGGGTCACTGCTTAAACAGCCAGCTTATGAGCGTTCCGGACTGTCAGGCCATCGTGAAAAAGGCCGCCTCCCGGCGTCTGGGAGAAAAATACGGCGTCAGCTGGCTCCCGGAGACCGGGGCAAAGTACCAGCTGCAATTTTCCATCATGAATGACCGGGTGCAGCTGTATCTGGACACCTCCGGCCAAGGCCTCCACAAGCGGGGCTACCGCGCCGTGGGCAACGACGCGCCATTGCGGGAGACGCTGGCCGCCGCCATGGTTCAGCTGACCCGCTACCGGGGACGGGAATTTCTGTGGGATCCCTTCTGCGGCTCCGGCACCATTCCCATTGAGGCGGCGCTGATCGCCCGGAACGCCGCCCCCGGCGGCCGCCGCCGGTTTGCGGCGGAGGCATTCGCATGGAGCGACAGTAGCATCTGGGACGCGGTTCGGGAGGAAGCAAAGGCAAAGGAATTCCACGGAAAGTATCAGATCCTCGGCTCGGACAGCGACCCCAAGTGCGTCTCTCTTGCCATGGCCAACGCCCGGAAGGCGGGGGTAGGCGACATCATCCGCTTCGCCGACGGCGACGCCACCAAAATGGACCTGCCCGCCCAGTCCGGCATTCTCATCGGCAACCCGCCCTACGGTCAGCGGATGCTGGAGCAGCAGAGCGCCCAGCGGCTCTACGCCGCGCTGGGGCGGCACCTGAAATACGCCGACGGCTGGAAGAAATTCATCATCACCTCCGAGCCGGAGTTTGAGCATTACTTCGGCCGCCGCGCCGACAAGAAGCGCAAGCTCTACAACGGCATGATCAAGTGCGACTACTATATGTACACCGAAAATTCCCGGAAAAACCAGAAAAGGGATGACAAAAAATGAAACACCTGTTCATCATCAACCCGGCTGCGGGCAGCTGGGATCACACGAAGCAGTATACCGCCGCCATTGTGGAAAACTGCAATGCCCGGGGGCTTGACTACCGCGTTGAGGTATCCAAGGCTCCGGGAGAATGCCGCCGCATCACCCGGGAAGCGGGAGAGACCGGGGAAGAATACCGCGTCTACGCCTGCGGCGGCGACGGCACCCTGAACGAAGTCGCGTCGGGGGCTGCGGGATTTCCCAATCTGGCCATCACCGCCTATTCCGGCGGCAGCGGAAACGACTTTGTCCGGCTCTTCAGCGAACCTGCCGCTTTCTCCGATCTGGAACGGCTGCTGGATGCCAAAGAAGTCACCTTCGACATGATCCGCTGCAACGACGACTACGCCCTGAACATCTGCTCCGTGGGTCTGGATGCCCGCATCGGCACCGACGTCGCCCGGTACAAGCGGCTTCCCCTGCTGCAGGGCTTCCGCGCCTATGCCGCGTCCACGGTGGTGAACGTGGTGCGGGGCATTGCGGAACACTATGTGGTTGAGATCTGCGGCGAAACCGTTGACGCCCAGCAGACCATGATCTGCGTCTGCAATGGGCGGTTCTACGGCGGCGGCTTCAACCCCGTGCCGGAGGCCGACCCCACCGACGGGCTTCTGGACGTGCTTCTGGTGAAGAAGGTGAGCCGTCTGCAGGTGTCCTCCATCATCGGGAAATACAAGAACGGCCGGTACAAGGACTACCCCGACGTCATCCGCCATTTCCGGACGGACAGCGTGAAGATCCTCTGCGACAAGCCCACCGCCATCAATCTGGACGGCGAGCTGCGCACCTCCGACGTGGTGAACATCTCCGTGGCGAAGGAGAAGGTGCGCTTCTTCTATCCCAAGGATTTGAGCTGGCAGGCAAAGGATCCGGCACACTGCTGAAAATATACATAAACGCGGACATTTCAGGCGAAATGTCCGCGTTTTTTACGGCATATAAACGTTGATATCCACATCCCCATTGATGCCGGGGACTCTGCCCGTGCAGGTGTACTGCCACATTTCCACCTTCCATGGGTAGCGCATTCTGTCCTGATACAGCGCCAGCCAGAAGGGAAAATCCTCCAGCTCGCTCAGGTAATACAGGTTCTCCGACTGGTGCCAGTTGAAATAGACCATGGGCTGATAGCCCAGAGCCTTCATCTTTTCGCAGAAGTACAGCTGGATGTCCGTCAGGGTTCGCGCGTCCATGTTGGCTGTCCGGGCGTCGCTGGCGGGAATTTCCCAGTCCAGAATGATGGGCATGTCCAGCCGGTAGTCCCCCAGAATGCCCAGCATATACTCGATCTCCTGATCGGCCTCGTCCATGCTCAGCGCCTGAGAGAAGAAGTATGCGCCGATGGGAAGCCCCGCTTCCGTCGCTCCCGCGAGATTCTTCTGGGCGTATTCGTCCTCCACCAGCTTGCCGCTGCCGTAGCCTCGATAGCCTAAGCGGATGATGGCAAAGTCAATGCCGGAACGGGCGACCTTCTTCCAGTCGATGTCCCCCTGGAACGCGGAGACGTCCACGCCGGAATAGCTGTCGGTGCGCAGACAGGTCAGATAGTTGTGATTATTGTACTGGAAGTCCAGACGGCCGTAGGGGTTCGGGTCCGGGGGGATGGTCGGCTCGGCGGTGGGTTCCGTTTCCTCCGGCTCCGTTTCCGGCTCCGGCGAGACCGGCGGCTCTGTCATTTCCTCGTGGTGCCGACGCACCACCAGCGCTTCCGGGTCGTCCGCGGCCTTGTAATAGGGACGGCACAGGATCGCCACCCACGCCAGCGCCGCCGCGGCGAGCAAGGCAATGGCGGCCAGTATCCACTCCGGGCGGATTCGCTTTTTCGGCGGGGCGGGCATCTCCGGCGGGTAGATCTCATCCAGAACCACCACGGAATCTTCCATGGAAAAATCTTCCTCCGGGACTGGCTCGTCCGGCCGCAATGGCGGCATCCCTTCCGGCTTCTGAACCTCGGCAGCCTCGTCTTCCAAATTGTCAATAGTTTCCATGACCCGCCTCCTTTCCCGCGTCCTTTCGCTACAGTATACCACATTTTTCGCGCCGCGCCAAGAGGAATCGAGTGCTTAAATCAATCTTAAACATTCCGTTAATTTTGGCCATAAGCTGTTGCATTCGCCGTTTTTTGCAATATAATAACATGTAAGCATTTCTCTGGCAAAGGTGATTTTTATGAATGGGATCAGCAGCTGGTTTCGGCAGTTTTCCGCGAAGCTCTCGGCGGGACTGCGCAGCTTTATGGTCGGGCGTTATGGCACTGACCGGCTGAATATGGTAATTCTGTGTGCGGGTCTGTTTTGCAGCCTGCTGTCGGTGTGGGTCAAGGCGGTGCCGCTGAATATTATTTTCTGGGCGCTGAGCTACGGCCTGATGATCTGGGCGATCTGCCGCACCCTGTCCCGGAACACCTACAGACGGTATCAGGAAAACCGGAAATTTCTCCAGTTTTTCACCCGCTTAAAGGACAGGCAGAACCGCTATTTTGACTGTCCCAAGTGCCGCCAGCTGGTGCGCGTCCCCAGAGGAAAGGGGAAAATCGCCATCACCTGCCCCCGGTGCAAGGAAAAGTTCATTCGCAAAACCTGAAAAGCGCCGCCGCAAAGTGAAACTTTGCGGCGGCTTGTGCTTTCCCGTCATGACGCAAACAGTTCCTCCACCGTGGCGAAGCGGTAGCCATCTTCCTCCCATTTTGTCAGCAGCTCGTCGAGGATTTCCGCGTTGGTTTTGGACGTAGAGTGCAGCAGCACCACCGCGCCGGGGTGGGTCCTCGGCAGCAGCTTGGCGAAGGCCTGCTCCCGGGTGGGCTGGGAATCGTTGTTCCAGTCCACGTAGGCAAGGCTCCAGAAAACCGTCCGATAGCCCAGCTCCTGCGCCATGCGCAGGTTTTCCTCACTGTATATCCCCTGCGGCGGGCGGTAGTATTTGGGCATGTCCTGACCGGTGGTGTCCTTGTACAGCGTCTCCAAGTCCTGCAATTCCTTTGTGAATGCCGCCTTTTCGGAAATTTTGCTCATATCGTAGTGGTGCATGGTGTGGTTGCCCACGATATGCCCTTCCTCCGTCATCCGGCGCACCAGATCGGCGTTTTTTTCGATGTAGTTGCCCACGAGAAAAAAGGCCGCCTTGACGTTGTGCTTTTGCAGGGTGTCCAGTATTTTCTCCGTGCAGCCGTTTTCGTAGCCCGCGTCAAAGGTCAGGTACAGCACCTTTTCCGACGTGCTGCCGATGTACGCGGCGTCGTACCGCTTCAGCTGGTCGATCCCGGCGTTGCCGATAGGCGGCGCGCCCTCCTGACGGAAGCTCAGCCCCCACGCCCCCGTGGGCAGCGCGCTGCCCGAAAAAATCCCCACTGCCGTCACCGCCGCCGTGGTCAGCGCCGCCAGCAATATCAATAAATCCCGCTTTCGCAAAAAGCATCCCCTCCCTTGGACATCCTATGCCCTTGGGAGGGGATGTATTCAGACTATTTCCTGATTAATACTGAACTCCAATTAAAATCTTTAAAAAAGATTTTAATTGGAGTTCAATATCATTTTCGGTTCACTGTCCGCCGTGGAGGTACTTGTAGTCCCAGTCCAGATCGAACAGCTTGTTGCCCCGCTCCATGGGACAGCCGGTGTACAGGTCGTCCGCCAGCTCCCGCAGGACCTCCGCAGGCTCCAGGCACTCGATATAAAAGTCCGGCAGGGCTTCCTCTCCCAGCCGCGCCCCCAGAATGGCGCCGGTGACGGCGCCCACGGCGGCGCTGCGGCCGGAGTGGTTCACCGCCGCGATCATGGCGCTGTCAAAGTCGGCGGAATTGGTCAGGCAGGTGTAAATTGCCCCCGCAAGCACCTGCGCGGCGCTGTCGCAGCCCAAGCGCTCCATCACGTCCACGGGGCTGAGATTGGGGGATTCCGAGTAGGTGATGGCGTGTCGCACCAGCGTGGCAACCTCGAACGCCTGGCTGTACTGATGGCCGAACTGCTCCTTCATGGCCTCCACGGCCTCCGCCACCAGCCGCTTCAGGGGCAGATGGGGCTGACGGATAAGTCTGCTCAGGATGTGCGCCAGCACCGCCCCGGAGAGAAACGCCGAAGGATTTCCCTGGGTCAGCGCCACCGCCTCTGCCCCCAGCAGGTCGATCTCATGCTGGTCGGTGCGGTCTTCGTGGAAAAACAGCCCGACGCCGATGGCGGTGGTGATGCCGCCGGGGCTGTCATAATTGTTGGCGGGGGTCTCGGGAGTTCCCAGGGTTTGGCGACTGAGGGTGTCCAGCATCCGGGTGTCCATGCAGTGGCGGCGGCAAAGCTCGGCTTTCCGCAGAAGCCAGCAGTAATTCCGGGTGGGGCGTCCCCATGGGCGCTGAGAGGCAGCCCATTCCCGGCTGCTCATGCCCACGTATTTGATGAAGGGCGCCATTTTCCCCAGCATCTGTCCCCGGGTCAGACCGAACAGCAGACCGTTGCAGGTAAACGCCGCCAGCTGGGTATAGGAGGTGACGTCGGCGTAGCCATTGACCAGATCGTAGCCCAGCAGGCCGTTGGGGCCGTAATCCTCCTGAATCTCCTGCCAGCTGCGGTTGTCCACGGTGTATCCCATGGCGTCCCCAACTGCCAGTCCCAGCAGGCACCCACGGTATGACGACTGCGAAACGGCCATTGTCTGCCCCTCCCCCGCAAATATCTTCTTCCGCCTATTATACCCTCCGGCCCCGGAAAAGGCAAGTGAAATCTATGTCCATTCTTGAGAGATCGCCGCAAGTGCCGCTGCCAGCCGTTCCTCCTTCAGTCCGGAGTAATTGATCACCAGACAGTGCAGGTCTTCCGACTGGTCGTGATAGTAGCTGCTCAAAGCCCTGACCCGGATGCCCAGCGCTGCCAGCTTCTCCGTCAGCGACTGATCGGAAAGGGACGTATCCACGTTCAGCAGGAAATGCAGTCCCGCGTCCTGTTCCTGAATGGTCAGCTTGTCGGAAAAACTGCATTTTTCCAGCAGGGAAACCACGGCATTCCGGCGGTTTTTGTAAAATTTCCGCATTCGGTTGATGTGTTTTTCAAAGAAGCCCCGGCTTAAGAACCGCGCCAGCGTGTACTGCTCAAAGCTGGGGACAGTGCAGCTGTAGAACCCCAGCTTCTGCTGAAACGCCGCCATCAGCCCCCCGGGAAGCACCATGTAGCTGATTCGGATGGAGGGCGCAAGGCTCTTGGAGAAGCTGTTCATGTAGATCACCCGCCCGCCGTCGTCCAGCGACTGCATGGCGGGGACAGGGTGGGCGTCGAAGCGGAATTCCGAGTCGTAGTCGTCCTCGATAATCCATTTTTCGCCCCGGTTCGCCCAGTCCAGCAGCTCCCGCCTCCGGCTCACCGGGGTGACAATGCCGGTGGGAAAGTGGTGGGAGGGGGAAATGTGCAGCACGTCGGCGCTGCCGAGACTCTCCGGGAGAACGCCCCGGTCGTCCATGGCGGCGCTGACGGTCTGAACGCCCCCGGCGGCGTAAATTTTCCGGATTTTCCCGTACCCCGGCTCCTCCACGGCGTAGACCTTCTCCCGCCCCAGCAGCTGGATCAGAAGATTGTACAGAAAGTCCGTTCCCGCGCCGATCAAGATGTTCTCCGGATCCACCCGCATTCCCCGAAAGGCCGCCAGATGTCCGGCAATGGCCTGCCGCAGCTCCGGGATGCCCCGGTTGGGCAGGGGTGCGAGAAGCGCTTCCCCAAAGTCCAGCATCACTTCCCGCTGCAGGCGCGACCAAACGGAGAAGGGAAACTGCTCCGTGCCGTTGGCGGTCAGGTCGAGAAGGCATGGCGCGTCCTCCTTCGCCCGCCGTGCCGGGGCGGCGGGCACCGGGGCGCTGTGCTCCACCGTCTCCACGAAATAGCCCACCTTCTCCCTTGAGCAGATGTAGCCCTCGGACAGCAGCTGGCTGTAGGCAGCCTCCACGGTGATTTTGCTGACCTCCAGATTCTCCGCCAGCGCCCGCTTGGAGGGCAGCTTCTCCCCGGGACGCAGCGCCCCGGACAGGATATCCCCCCGGATGCAGCGATAAAGCGCCTCGTAAAGGGGAACACCCGGGGATTTTTTCAGCTCGTAGGTTAACATAACTTTTTCTCCTTGGGTGGGGGAATTGAGCCAACAGGCGGTTAGATTTCTTTTAACAAACTGGAAGTTTCTTTATAACTGCCTTTGCAGATACACCATATCCACCAACTGTACTCCATCCTCATATATTGGATGGTCGTAATTATCTGTAAAGAAATTTGGTATGATATGCGAACGGACAAACCCACACTTTTCATAAAATGGTATTGTCAATGGGCTATCACCTGTTCCTACTTGTAGAATAGCATATTGCTCTCTATATTTCTCTACGATAAAATCAATTAAGGATTTTGCATAACCTTTGCCTTGATAGTCTGGAACAGTTGCAATGTTCTTGATTTCAAGCACATCATTTCCTTCATCGGTAACGATGCACTCGCATTTAATCCCATTATCATCAAGCACATACATTTTGCCTTTATCAAGGTATCGGTCTATCATATTTTCCTGCTCATCTGCCAATAACAGCAAATCAAGATATTGTTTTTTATCTTCTTTGACTTCAATAATTCTCATCAATCGCACCACTAAATTCAAAGTTTCTGTTCCTTACAAATTCCGATTTGCCAGCCTGCTGAAACCACGAAACGGATAGCGCAGAGATGGGTCAAGTCCCCTCACGCCGTTTCCCTGCGGAAGACGCGGCGGAAAATCTTTTCGCCCCAGTCGAACAGGCGCTGTATGGCGAAAAATACCGTAGGCGTCATGAGCAGTAGCGTCAGCATCAGAAGGTTCGTCTGCACCGTGCCGGAACGCAGCTCGAACAGCTCCCCAAGGCAGGTGAACACCACGACCAGACACACCAGCATCCCACCCCACACGATCCTGCGGAACGCCCCGAAGGGCTTGCACACCTGAAACAGCACCATCATGCCCACAACCGCGAGGATACCCGCGCACACCGTGGCGATGGACGCCGCCGGGAGGTCAAAAACCACCATAAACGCCTGACACACCAGCACGGCGAATACATTGGTCAGCCCGCCGGGGAACGCCCGGCGCAGAACGCCCCGGAGGAAATGCCCGGTCACCCGGTCGTAATTCGGCTCCATGGCGAGGAAAAACGAGGGAATGCCGATGGTCAGCGCGGAGATCACGGTCAGGTGCATGGGCTGTAAGGGGTACGGCCAGTCCGTGAACAGGGAGATTACCGACAGGAACAGGGAGAAAATATTCTTCACAAGGAACAGCGTAGCCGCTCTCTGAATGTTGTTGATGACCCGCCGCCCCTCCGCGACGATGCCGGGCATGGCGGCAAAGTCGTTGTTCAGCAGCACGAGACTGCCCAGCTGGCTGGCAGCCTGTGCGCCGGAGCTGAAGGCAATGGAGCAGTCCGCCTGCTTCATGGCAAGCAGATCGTTGACGCCGTCGCCGGTCATGGCCACGGTGTGCCCCTGCTTTTGCAGCGCCGCCACCAGGCGGCGCTTTTTCTCCGGCGTCACCCGGCCGAAAACCGTGTTTTCCGACACCGCATGGGAAAAATCCTCGTCGGTTTCCAGCGCGGAGGTATCGATATACCGGTCAGCGCCGGGAATGCCCGCCCGGGCGGCGATCAGGCTGGCGGTGTGGGGATTGTCGCCGGATATGACCTTCACGGTCACGCCCTGACGGTCAAAATAGCCGAAGGTCTCCGCCGCCTGCTCCCGGATGCGGCCGCTGAGCAGAATCAGCGCAAGGGGCGCTACCAGCGCCGGGTCCAATGCGCCGGGGACGGGGTCGCCGTCATATCGGGCGGCCAGCAGCACGCGGCAGCCCTGCTCCGCCCAGCCGTCCACGGTGTCCCGGTATTCTTCAAACCGCTGCGCCAGAATGAATTCCGGCGCGCCCACCAGAAACGCGCCCTGCCCCGCGAACACCGCCCCGCTCCACTTGGTCTCCGGGGAGAAGGGAATGCGCTTTTCGCAGACCCAGTCGGTTTCGCCGTCAAACAGCTCGTGAATGGCCTTGCCCGTGGCGTTGTCCGGCTCCGACGCGCCGTACATGGCGGTGAGGACGGCTTCCAGATATTCAGGATTCCCGTCGGACAGGGGAACGACATTCTCCACTTCCATATCCGGCTCGGTGATGGTGCCGGTTTTGTCCACGCACAGCACATCCACCCGCGCCAGGGTCTCGATGCAGTTCATGTCCTGCACCAGCACCTTTTTCCGGCTCAGCTTCACCGCCGACGCCGCCATGGCGATGGAGGTCAGCAGATACAGCCCCTCGGGGATCATCCCCACCAGCGCCGCGACGGTGCCCTCCACGCTGCTTTCCAGTCCCAGTTTCAGGACGCAGAACTCCTGATAGAACAGGATAATGCCCACCGGCACCAGCGCGATGCCCACGAAAAGGATCAGCCTGTCCAGAGAGCGCATCATTTCCGACTTTTTCGCGCCGGGGTTTTTCTGGGCTTCCCGGGAAAGCTGGGCGGCGAAGGAATCCCCGCCCACGGCGGTGAACTGCACCCGCCCACGGCCGGAGAGAATGGCCGAGCCGGACTTGACTTCATCTCCGGGGGTTTTCGTCACCGCGTCGGCCTCGCCGGTGAGCAGCGACTCGTCCACCCACATTTCCCCGCTGCGTAAGATGCCGTCGGCGGGGAGGGTGTCGCCGGAGGCAAATTCGGCGATATCGTCCTTGACGATGGCTTCCGGGGAAATCTCCTGCCGCGCACCGCTGCGGATGACGGCGACGGGACGTTCCGCCACCAGCGTCAGCCGCTCCACCGCCCGCTTGGCGCGGATCTCCTGAATGATGCCGATGACGGTGTTGATCACCGCCACCACCAGAAAGCCCATGTTCAGGGGGCTGGAGCCGCCGATGATGAGCATCACGGCCAGGATCACGAAAATCAGGTTGAAAAAGGTGAAGCAGTGGGTCAGTACGATTTCTTTTTCGCTTTTGCCGGAATAGACCGGCTTCCCCGCGGGGGTGCGGGACTGAACCTGCTGCTCGGTCAGTCCCAGCGCCGGGTCGATTTCCGGAATCAAATCTCTTTCTTCCATGGAGTGTGCCTCCTGATTATCGTTCGGTAGCGGGGAATCCGGCGGCCTTGTCCCAGATGACAAGCAAGCTGCCGTCCTTCACCGAAATGTGCGCCGGTTCCCCGGTAAAATGGTTGCTGACGCCCAGGGGGAAGCCGCTGGTCAGCACGCCGTCTTCCAGCGTGTAATACAGCCCCCGCTCCGTCACGCCCCGGGCGTCCGCGCCCATGCAGAAGACGGACAGGTTTCCGCTCCGTCCTGCCGGGAAGGCAATGCTGCCGTTCTTTACCACGGTGACGATCGACCGGTTGCCTACGAGATAGCCCACGGCGCCCCGGTCGGCGAGAAATTGCAGCGTCTGGAAATTGGCCACGGTGTGGTCAAGCCGGGGGCCGTCCAGACTTCCGTAAAGCACGAACTCCCGATACCCCAGCTCCAGCCCCCGGCGGACGGCAAGCATGGCGTCGGTATCGTCCTTTTCCACCGGGAACACCTCGGCGCCCGGCGGGGTAAAGCCCAGAGAGTCAAAGTCCCCGATGATCTCGTTCGGTTCGATTCCCAGTTTTCGGGTATGTTTCAAGCCGCCGTCGGCGGCGAGGATGTAGTCGTCTTTTTCCAGCGGCCGCGCCAGCGCGTCAAACTCCCCGGCGCAGAAAATCACACAGCAGCCCATGGTCTTCCCTCCTGTTTTTTCTATTTTACCACATTTTACTCCAAAGAAAAGGGGCGGGGCTGTAAACAGTTCTTTAATTTTGCGGTGTTGCCGTAACGAAACGGCGTGACCTTTGCGGTCACGCCGTTCGTGTTCATGATTCCGCGCTGAGCAGAATGCGGTCATTGCTGACACCCTGCTCGTGGAATACCTTCAATAGCTGCTCCGTGGTCATGTTCTCCCGCTCTGCGCCCGCCAGCTCCAGCGCGATCCGGCCGTTGTTCATCATAATGGTGCGGTTGCCCAGAGACAGCGCCGAGGGGATATTGTGAGTAATCATCAGGCAGGTAATGTGGTTCTCCGCCACGATCTTCTTCGTCAGGGCAAGCACCTTCTCCGCCGTGGCGGGGTCAAGGGCGGCAGTGTGTTCGTCCAGAAGCAGCAGCTTGGGCGTTACCAGCGTTGCCATCAGCAGCGTCAGCGCCTGACGCTGGCCGCCGGACAGCAGACCCACGGGATGATCCATCCGGTCTTCCAGCCCCAGCTCCAGCTGCGCCAGCTTTTCCCGGAATCCGGCGCGATCCTTCGCCGTGACCACGGAGAAGGGCGACCGTTTTTCCGACGCCCGCAGATAGGCCAGCGCCAGATTTTCCTCGATGGTCATGCTGGGCGCGGTGCCTTTCAGGGGGTCCTGAAAGAGCCGGCCGATGAATTTGCTGCGCTTATAATCCGGAAGACTGGTGATATTCTGCCCGTCCAAACGGATGGTTCCCTCGTCCACCACGAACGAACCGGCGATCGCGCCGAACAGGGTGGATTTACCCGCGCCGTTGGAGCCGAGAATGGTGACAAAATCGCCGCTGCCTAAGTGCAGGTCAACGCCGTTCAGGGCTTTTTTCTCGTTGACGGTGCCGGGGTTGAAGGTTTTGGAAATATGACTGATCTGTAACATCAGGCTTTCCCTCCTTTTGTTGCGGGACGGACTGCGGACTTAATGGCCGGCAGGCCGATGGCCAGTGCCACAATGACCGCGGAGATCAGCTTCAGGCATTCGCTGGGCAGATCGAGCCGCAGGGCAATGGCGATAATGAAGCGGTAGAGAATGGAGCCGAGAATCGCCCCCAGCGCCTTCATCCATGTCTTGCCTCTGGGCATCAGGGTCTCGCCGATGATCAAGGACGCCAGACCGATGATGACCATGCCGGTGCCAAGATTGATGTCGGCGGTCTTCTGATACTGCGCCAGTACCGCGCCGCTGAGGGCGGTCATGGCATTGGACAGGCACAGTCCCACGGTGACGGTAAAGGCCGTGTTAATAGAGGATGCCCGCACCATGTCCGGGTTATCCCCGGTGGCGCGGATGGAAAGCCCCAGCCGGGTTTTCAGGAACAGCGTCAGCAATATCCCGACGGCGACGGTCAGCACCGCCGCGGGGATCAGCTTGTAAAAGCTTCCAAGATAGGGCTTTACCAGAGAGAACATGGTGTTGGCCTTTACCATACTGACGTTGGAGGAAAAGCCCATCACCGCCAGATTCACGGTATACAGCCCGGTGTTGGTGATGATACCGGCCAGAATGGAGGGGATTTTCAGCTTCGTCTGCAAAAAGGCCGTGATGAACCCGGCGCAGGCGCCCGCGGCCATGGCGGCGGGGAGCGCCAGCAAAGGGTGTCCCGCCACGGCGATGGTAGCGGACACGGCACAGCCCAGAGTGAACGCGCCGTCGGTGGTCATATCGGCGATATTCAGTATCCGGAAGCTGAGAAACAGCGCCAAAGCGACCAATGCGTAAATACAGCCCAGCTCCAGCGCACTCATGATAACGGCGGTTGAGATCATGGTTGACCCCTCCTTCTAACAGCATGGTTGGGAGGGGCGCTGCCCCTCCCGATTGTGTGTGGTTTTTCTTTGCCAGTTTATTCGCCGGTCTTGACCTCTACCACGGTATTTGCCATGGATGAGAAGACGCTGTAGTCAATGCCCAGAATAGCGGCGGTCTCGGTGTTGACGGTGATGATGCCGCCGTCCATTACGTGGAACTCGGGAACCGCGCCGCCCAGCAGGATGCCCATAGCCATGTCGGCGGTGTAGGTGCCCAGCTCGGTGTAGTTGACGCCGCAGGTGGCGAAGGCGCCGGCGGCTACGAAGGAATCCGCGCCGGTGTAGTGGGGGATGCCCGCCTCGTTCAGGGTTTCGGCGACGGTGACTTCAGCAGCCATGACCACGTTATCGGTGGGGGTGAAGACCGCGTCCACGCGGCCGACCATGGAGGCGGCGGCTTCTACGATCTCGCCGCTGGTGTTGCCGGTCTTTTCCACGAAGTCGATCTGCTTTTCCTTCAGGTAAGCCTTGGCTTCCGCGATGGGGGTGGTGGAGTTGGCTTCGGAGTTGGAGTACAGCAGGCCGACGGTCTTGATGTCGGGGTTGGCGGCCAGCATCATGTCCAGAATGAAGGCGGTGTTCAGGGCATCGGAGGTGCCGGTGACGTTACTAAGGCCGGTGAGGCCGGCGGCTTCGGGGTCGGAAATAGCGGCGTAGACAATGGGAATGTCGGTGCCGTCGGCGGCGGTGACCATGCACTGGGCGGCGAGAGTTGCGATGGGGATGATGAGGTCAACGCCGTCGCCGACCACCTGCGCGCCGATCTGGTTCAGCACGGTGGCGTCATTCTGGCCGTTGAACTCCTGAATGTTGACCTTGACGCCCTTTTCCTCGGCCAGCGTCTGAAGCTGGGCGACGATGGCGGTGCGGATCTCATCCAGAGAAGCGTGATCCAGCTGCTGGACGATGGCGACGTTGAATTCCTGGGCTGCTGGGGTGGTATCGGCGGCGGTTTCAGCAGTTGCCGCGGAAGTGGGGGCGGCGGTGGGAGCGACGGTTTCGGCAGTGCCGGAAGCCTTGCATCCGGCGAACATGGTAAGCATCATCATAACGGACAGAACCAGAGAAATAACCTTTTTCATAATAAAATACTCCTTTTTGAAATTGAAATGATTGTTGGATGGGTTTGCGGGTTCCTGCTGGGGTCGCCATCGTCTGCCGGGAGCGTACATAGGTATTTCTCCTTTCTGAAAGTAATAAAAAAGTCCTTGTTCCCCTAAGGGAACAAGGACAGAAAAAACAATTTCTGCGGTACCACCTTGTTTGCCGGAAATCCGACCGCTCTGCACGGCGCCAACACGCCGTCTGCCCGTTAACGCTGGCAATGCGTCAGAAGATACTCTGGTCACCCATTTCCCTCTGCCCTCGGCGGCCCATTTGCTGCCCCGCTTTTCGCTCTGCTCTCAGCTATGCAGAACTCTCTGTGGATGCGCCTTGCAGCTTTACTTCCGCTTCGTTGGTTTCAATTTATGTTATGCCACTTATACATCATTTGTGTACGTTTGTCAAGAACTTTTTTTCGTGTGGCGCGGACTTTTTCCTCAATACTCCCGCACCACGGCCTTGACGATGCCGATGATCTCCGCGTTGGTACCGTCGATGGGGCTGTAATTGTCATTTTCCGGCATGAGCCAGATCTGGCCGTTCCGGCGGCGCAGACGCTTGACCGTGGCCTCGTCCTCAATCCGGGCGACCACGATCTGCCCGTCGTCGGCGGACTGCTGGGGGCGCACGACCACCTTGTCCCCGCTGAGGATACCGGCGTTGATCATGCTGTCGCCCCGAACCCGCAGAGCAAAGCATCCCGGGTCATTCCAGGGCATGGTGCCCTCCTGATTTTCCACCGCCAGAATGGGCACGCCTGCGGTGACGACGCCCACGATGGGGATTTGTCCCGGGCGCGCGCCGGTGACCAGCGCCCGTTTGCGTCCCTTCGCGCCGGGGGACTGGAGCAGCCCCTTCTCCTGCAATGCCTGCAAATGATAGCTGACGGAAGCGGTAGAGCGCAGACCCACTGCCGCGCCGATCTCCCGGACGGAGGGAGAATAGCCGTTCTCCTGAATAAATTGGTTGACATAATCCATAATCAACTGTGCTTTGTCGCTGGTTCTGGGCATAAGCATTTCCTCCATGGGTCGCCTAAACGTCTTTTTTATTTATTGTAGCACATATGAGCGAAAAAAGAAAGCCCTTTTGAAAAACTTTTTTGACACTTTTTCTTTTCGGGGCGCTATACTGGTAACAGAGTCCTATCGATTTGGGAGGGGCGGCGTTATGAACCGGGATGTGGAGCGGCAGGTATGGCAGCGGGTGCTGGGGCAGTCGGAGCCTCCCCGGGGGAGTCTCCGGCCGATGGAACTGGAGGCAATGGAAGCGGCGGCGGTTTATCGGAAGCTGGCCGGACAGTTTTCCGGCAGAGGACGGGAGCAGCTTCGGCATCTGCACGATATGCAGATGGAGATTCTCGCCTGTCTGCGGGGAATCGGGCGGCTGTCCGGCAGTGGGGGCAGAAAAACAGCGCAGATCGCCGTTCCGGAGGAGCCGGCAGCGAAGGCACTGGAAAAGCGGTATCACTGCGCCCGGCGTGCAGTGACGGAGTATACGGTGCGGACGGTGGACGGGGATTTCGGCATTGTGTTTCAGCACCTTGCGGATTTGAGCCGGGAAGAGTGTGTTCTGCTGGCCCGTCTGCTGGGGGAACAGGCGCAGAACATTTCACGATCATAGGGAAGAAGACCAAACCGGGACATGACCCAACGCAAGGCAGTCATGTCCCGGTTTTTGGTCAATCCTGAATGTTCCCGATCTTTGTCAGGTTGCCGATATGCACGCCCGGCGTGACCGTAAATTCAGGGGCATTGCCCGTTTCATTTGTCCGGAAAGGAGAATATGTTCGGCACAGCACCGGTTCCGAAGGTTTTCAGCGCCATCCGGTACATTGCCTTGGCGTGAATCCTGTCGTGCCAGATGAATCTGCGCAACACCTTTCGCAGCGACCATTCCTCGTCGTAGCTTCCGAGAAAAACCTGATTCTCCAGAAAATCCCGCTGCCGCTCCAGTAGGGCAAACCCGCGTTCTCTGCACTCCGCAATGGTTCCGTTATTGTCCGCCTGAACGCCGATCTCGCCAAAGTAGTAGTTATTCACATTCTTTGTATGTTTATACATTTCCCGCGCCGTGCGGGGAATCTCGCCGTAGAAGGTGGCTCTGGGCGGCAGAGCGCTTTTGTCTTTATCCGGTATTGACCTGTACAGCGCCAGAAAGTCCCGCGCGGATTTCATGGCAAGGGATTTCAGCGCTTCGTATTCCGCCGCAGTCAGCGGCGCTTTCTCGCTGTTAAAAAGCACATCCGAGTCCGCGTCGGAGACGGTAAGCGCCGACGCTTTTTCCTGAACGATCTCCGGCTCCAGAGCGTCCGGGGGAGCGTCGCCCTTCCACGCCAGGTAGGACAGGATTTCGGACGGCATTTTTCGAACAGCTTCATCTTTCGATTTCCCTCTTGTAAACGCGCCGACAAAATTGGCAGAATACAGGATGCTGTCGTCGCCATTGTGTTCCCACACGCATTGTATTTTCATAGAAACTCCCCTTTTGCTTAGACCGTAAGCTCGATCAGATTGCCCTCGACCGCGGCGATGCAGCTTTCGTAATAGCCGTCTCCTGTTGTGCGGGGGCCGCTGGTGACTTCGTAGCCGTCGGCTTTCAGCCTTGCGGTCAGTGCATCCACCGCTTCCCTGCTGCCTGTGCTGAACGCAATGTGCGCGTATCCGGTGCGGGCGGGTTCTTTGGGGGAATCTGCCAGTTCCGGCTTATTCATGATCTCAAGCCGCGCGCTGCCGTCAAAGGACAGAAAATACGACCGGAAACCCGTCCTCGGATTGTGATAGCCGTCGTTTGATTCTGCGCCCAGATAGTTCACAAAGAAGCTGCGCGCCTTTTCCAGATCGTTCACATACAGCGCGGCATGTTCGATTTTCATAGCGTTCCCTCCATCATTTCCGGGTCATTCCAGTATAACATACACGGGAGGGCTTTGCAAGAACGCACAAAACTTCACCGCCGTGAAACGAACGTTTCACGGCGGTGAATTCTTATACTTCCTTATACATGGCGGCGGCATCGTCCTTGCGGACGGTTTCCGCTACCTGAAGAACCTCCACAGTCACCGTCCGGGCGCCCATGGAAATCTCGATTTTGTCCCCGACCTTTACGTCGTAACCGGCCTTGACCACGCGGCCGTTGACGCTGATGCGGCCGTTGTCGCAGGCTTCGTTGGCCACCGTCCGGCGCTTGATCAGGCGGGAGACTTTGAGATACTTGTCAAGCCGCATCGCTTACTTTGCAACGTTGTCCTTCAGAGCCTTGCTTGCCTTGAAGGCGGGAACGCGGGTAGCGGGGATCTCGATGGCTTCCTTGGTGTGGGGGTTGCGGCCAACGCGGGCTTCCCGCTCCTTGGTCTCGAAGGTGCCGAAGCCGGAGACCTGCACCTTGTCGCCCTTTACCAGAGCCGCGGTAACGGCGTCAATGGCGGCGTTGATGACCCGCTCGGTGTCCTTCTTGGTCAGGCCGGCGCCCTCGGCGGCGGCAGCGATCAGTTCAGTTTTGTTCATGTTTATATCCTCTTTTCTGAAAGTGAAAATATTTTGAAAGCGTTGTTTAGATTAACATAATTCTACCCAAATTGCAAGAGATTTTTCAAAAAAACTCACAGCTTCAGGATTTTTGCGATTTTTTCGCCCTTTGGCAGCAGCAGACAGTCCTCATGGGTGATGACTTTGAACTTTACGGCGGTAAAGAAATAGCTGACGACGCCCACCAGAACCGGCACGGCGCACAGAATCAGGCGGCCTGTGCCGATCTCCCGCACGCCGATGGCTTTCAGCGCCCACAGTGCGCCCCATGCGAGGACGCCCATCACCGCCGCGGCGAAGAAGGAACGCAGAAGGTTCGGCAGGATCGCGGGGGGCTTCGGCAGCAGGCGGCGCATGGACAGGATGTTCAGGATACTGATGACCACATAGCCCATCAGCAGGCCGGTAGGCGTACCCAGAATGTTGATAAGCGGCATTCCCGCCAGCACGTACACCGCCACCAGATTCACAACGCCGCCGATCAGCATGTTGATGACCGGCCGACCGGCGTGGCCGTGGGCCTGCATGATGGCCGTGGAGACCAGCACCAAAGCGTTAAAGATGATGGTAAAGCCCAGAACCGTCATCAGCCGGGTCGCCATTGCCAGATTCCCGCCGGAATATCCCCCCAGCAGGGCGGTGACCGGCTCAGCCAGCAGGGCAAGGCCGAAGGCACAAGGCATGGCGATCAGCCCGGTGATCCGCACGGCGGATTCCTCCGTGGCCTTGGCCTCCTCGTCGCCGCACAGAGTCAGGTGGGAAGTGATGGCAGGAATGATACTGATGGTAATGGGGGTGATGAAGGCGCAGGGCATGTTGAAAATGGTCAGGCACATACCGTAAACGCCCCGCATGGTGTCGGCAGTGGACTGGGTGTAGCCCAGATTCAGCAGCTGCCCCATGTAAATTTTGGTTTCCAGCATGGTCATCAGCTGCAAGGCGGCGGAGCCGAAGGTGATGGGAATGGCAATGGCCAGCAGCCCCCGGGCGGTCTCCCGGTAGGAACGAGGCTCTTCCTCCGTCCAGGGCAGAAGGGCGTAGCTCTTCCGGAAGCGGCCGAACAGGTAAATCGCCGAGACAAGACAGCTTGCCGTGACGCCCAGAATCGCGCCGCCCGCGGCCAGAGGAATCTCGTTGGTCATTTTCAGAATTGCCAACGCCGCGCCCATGCCCACAATCAGCTTCACCACGGCCTCCAGCACCTGAGAAACGGAGGTGGGCAGCATGTTCCCCTGCCCCTGGAAGAAGCCACGGTAGGTGCTCATGACGCAAATCAGCAGCACACAGGGGCCAAGGCAGCCGATGGCCGCCCATGCGTCGGGCTGGTTCTGGAAGGCCGCCAGCTGGCGGCAGAACACCGTCATCAGCAGACTGCCCGCAATGCCCAGCGCCAGAAAAATACCCCGTGCGGTATGGTAAATCCGGCGCACCTGATTGTAATGGTCAAGGGAACTGGCCTGAGAGATCATCCGGCTCATGGCAACGGGCAGTCCGGCGGTGGAGATCATCAGCAGTACGTTATAGATGTCGTAGGCCGTGTTGAAGTAGCCGAAGCCCTGCTCGCCGATGATGGCGTTGAGGGGAATTTTGTACAGAGCGCCGATGACCTTGACAATGGCCGTTGCCATTGCAAGCAGCGCGGTGCCCTGAAGAAAATTCTGCTTTTTTTGCATATCAGACATGGTTTCATCCTTTCTGCGGGGTCACTTCGCTTCTTCAAACAGCCGGGGAATGGCGTATCCGGTCAGCTCCTCCACGACCTTCTTCATGTCGATGGTGGGGAAGCAGCCGTTTTCGTAGAGGATTTTGCCCCGCACCATGGTCATGGCCACGTCGCCGCCCTTGGCAGACCAGACGAGACCGTTCAGAACATTGTGGCAGGGGATCAGATGGGGGGCGGAAAAGTCGATGAGCGCGATATCCGCGTCCATGCCAACCTGAAGCATTCCACATTCCTTAGCGCGTCTCTGCGCCTGCGCGCCGGAGACAGTCGCCATCATCAGGGCGGCGGGAGACGGGAGGGCGGCGGGATTGCCGCTTTCCTTCCGGGCGGACATGGCGGCAAAGCGCATGACCTCAAACATGTCCAAATTGCCGCACTCGATGGCGCCGCCGGTGCCGAGGGCTACGTTCATCCCCGCCTTGACGGATTCCAGAATAGGGGTGGAGGACTGGCCGTTTTTGTAGGCGGACACGGGGGTCGCTACGGCGCAGACGCCCTTCTTCCCCAGCAGTTTACGCTCGTCCTCCGTTAAATATGTACAGCCCGCGGCGGTGGTGGGGCGGCTGAATACATTGTGGCAGTTTAACAGCTCGCCGGGGTTCATGCCGGTGCGCTCCAGACAGGAGTCCACTTCGCTCTGGGTCTCCGCAAGATGCAGCTGCATTCCCAGATTCTGCTCTGCGGCGTAGCCCACCAGACCTTCCCAGAGCCTGTAGTTGCTGATGTACTCGGCGTAGATCCCGGCGTCAATTTTGATACGGCCGCCGTCGAAGCCGTTCCACTTCTCCGTGACCTTTACCAGCTCCCGGCACTGCTCGTCGGTCTCGAAGTCGAAGTCCTCGTTCTCGTCGATGAAGCGATAGCTGGACAGCGCCAGATTGGCCTTGATGCCGGATTCCGCCACGGCCTCGGCGGTGGCGTTGGGGTAGTAGTACAGGTCGGAAACGGAGGTGACGCCGAAGCGCAGGCACTCGGCAATGGCGAGAGATGCCGCCGCTTTGGCGCTGCGGGAGTCCATTTTCGCTTCCTTTTGCAGCAGCGCCTGAAGGGCTTCGGTGTTGCCCAGATCATCGGTGAAGCACCGCAGACTGGCAGTCGCCAGATGGGTATGGCAGTTGATGAGACCGGGGATAGCCACCATGCCGGTGCCGTCCACAATGGCCTTGGGCGCTTCGGCAGGGGGCTTTCGCTCAATGGAGACAATCTTCCCGTCCTCGATGCCGATATAAGCGCCGAAGATGACCTCCATCCGGGGGTTCATGGTCACGGCTGTAACATTGGAAATGAGGGTGTCCAAATTGGCACACTTCCTTTCGTGTAGCGTGGGCGTTATTTTGCCCCATCCGCCATGAGACGGAACAGCTCCTGCTTCTGCTCCAGCACGCCCGGGAGCATTTCGATGTACTGTTCGGGGAATTTTGGGTTATGGAACCGGCGGAGAGTGCCGTCGGGGAGGTTTACCTTGTTCATGCCTCCGCCCCCCAAAGAGAGGATGGTATGCACTTCCTCCATCATGTAGATGTTGTACAGGCAGTCCAAGTTATCCCGGCTCCAGCCTACGTTCTCGAAGCTGCCGGACATGTATTTCTGGCGGTAGAGGTAATAGGGCTTGTAGCCCAGCGCACGGAGGGTCTGCTCCGCGTAGGCGACCATTTCGGCGACGTCCCCGGCGGAGGGGAGATTCTCCCGCTTTTCAAACAGGTCGGCGCCCTTTTTCAGGGCGAGGGTGTGGACGGTGATGTTGGCGGGATTCAAAGTCGCCACGGCGTCCAGGCTGCGGCGGAAGCCCGCCGTGGTGTCTGCGGGAAGACTCGCGATCAAATCCATATTGATGGCACTGAAACCTGCATCCGCCGCTTCGCCGTAGGCGCGAAGCACGTCCGCCGCCTTGTGGGGCCGCCCGCAGGCGCGTAAGACGGTGTCCTCCATGGTCTGGGGGTTGATGCTCATGCGGTCAGCGCCGCCGGAACGGATAACTTGAAGCTTCTCCAAATCCAGCGTATCCGGGCGGCCGCCCTCTACGGTGAATTCCACGCACCGGGACAGATTGAAATTGTCCCGGATGACGCGCAGCAGGCGCTCCATCTGAGGGGCGGAGAGGGTCGTGGGGGTGCCGCCGCCGATGTAGAGGGTGCGGATAGTTCTCCCGGACTGCGTCAGGAGTCTGCCCGTGACCGCAATTTCCTGTTCCAGCGCCCGCAGATAGGGTTCCAGCAGTTCCGTTTTCCTGCCGATGGTGCGGCTGACGAAGCTGCAATAGGTGCAGCGGGTGGGGCAGAAGGGGATGCCGACGTACAGCGACAGATCGCTGGGCTGCAGCATATTCACCGCCCGAACCGTGGAGACCGAGCAGTCGACGGCCAGCCTGCGGCGGTCGTCGGTGACGTAATACACATCCCGCAGCAGCTCGTCTGCGGACTTGGGTGTGCCGCCCTCCAGCAGATGCTTGGTAGTGATTTTCGTGGGTCGGACGCCGGCCAGTGCGCCCCATGTGGGCGTAACGGGCAGCAGCTGTTTCGCGGCCAGATAATAGCTCTGCTGCAATGCCCGGCGGCGCAGTCGGACGGTTTCGTCCGCCGCCTTGATCCGCCGGGTGGCTGTGGCGGTCACGCCGTTCACGGTGATTTTCGTGACGGCGGTAAGCCAGACCTTTCCCCGGTGGAGGGACGAAACCGCCTCCCCTTCCGTGTTGCCGGGAAACAGGGACAGCTGTAACTGCTCCACGGCATAGCGGTCGTCATGACCGTGTAGTGTCAGTTTCATAAGAACCTCGATTATCGCAGATAGGGGTTATACCGTTTTTCCTCCGCCAGCGTCGTATCCATGCCGTGGCCGGGGTAGACCCGGTAGTCGGTGGAAAGCCCCGCCAGACGGCGCAGAGAAGCCCCCATGGCCGCGTCGCTGCCGCCGGGAAAATCGGTACGGCCGCAGGAACCGGCAAACAGGGTATCCCCGGAGAACATGGCGTCGTCAATCAGCAGGCACACGGAGCCGGGGGTATGGCCGGGGGTGCGGATAACGGAAATCGTCAGCCCCGCAAGGTGCAGGGTGTCCCCCTCGTCGTAGGTTTTGGTATAGTACAGCTGCCCCGCCGTCATCTGGGGCGGCATGGTCAGCTCGTCGGCGCAGAGGTAGACGTCGCAGCCGGTCTCGGCGGCGATCTCCTTTACGCCGCCCACGTGGTCAAAGTGCCCGTGGGTCAGCAGAATCGCTTCCACGGTCAGCCCCAGCGCGTTCACCTCGCTCAGAATCTTCTCTGGGGTGTAGCCGGGGTCGATGACACAGCAGGTCTCCGACGCACTGTCGTGGACGATATAGCAGTTGGTTCCGTAAGCCCCAAGGGTCAGCGTGTGAATGTTCAGCATACGATCACCTATTTTCTTCTGGGGGTGTCCATCAGCTGCTCCGTGTCCAGAATCAGGGTCACGGGGCCGTCGTTAATGGACTCCACCTTCATATCCGCGCCGAAGCGGCCGTGCTGAGGGGGATACCCCAGACTGGCGCAGTCGGCAAGGAACTGCTCATACAGCCGCTCCCCCAGTTCCGGATTCGCGGCGTCGGTAAAGCTGGGGCGGCGGCCCTTGCGGCAGTTGCCGTAGAGAGTGAACTGGCTGACTACCAGCACCTCGCCGCCCACCGCGTCCAGTCCCAGATTCATTTTGTCGTTTTCGTCGGTAAAAATCCGGAGTCCCAGGGCTTTTTCCGCCAGATACCGGCATTCCTTTTCAGTATCGTCGGGGCCGACACCGAGAAGGATGAGGAAGCCTTTTCCGATTTTTCCCACCACCTTGCCGTCAATGGCGACGGAGGCGGAATTGACTCTTGTCAGTACAGCGCGCATAGCGTCTCTCTCCTTAATTCTGTCCTCTGCGGGAGCCGACCACGTCCCGGATGTTCAGCAGCTTCGTCCGCACGGATTCCAGCTCCGCCACGTCCTTGACTTCAAACCGAATGGTGATGGCGCTGCGGCCGCCGGGCAGGTCTTTGCCGCTCATTTCCTTGACCCGGACACGGGCAGTGGACAGCACCATGGCCACGTCCAGAATCAGCCCGTCACGGGTGATGCAGTCCAGCTCCAGCGTGGTCTCAAAGGGCTGCTCTTCCTGCGTCGCCCAGCGGACGCGCACCCAGCGGGCGGCCTGACGGGGGTCTTCCCGGTTCTGGGCGTTGGGGCAGTCCGCCCGGTGGATGCTGACGCCGAAGCCCTTGGTGATGAATCCCACGATTGGGTCGCCGGGGACGGGGGTGCAGCATTTGGCGAACTTGATCATACAGGAATCGATGTCCTCCACAATGACGCCGTTGACCGCGTGGCGGTTCTGGGCGACCGCTTCGGAATCGGGACGGAAGCGCAGAGGGCTTTGGGGCAGCTTTTCCGCGGTCTGCTGCTTCAGCGCCTTGTTGATATCGTCCCGGATGCGGCCGACGGCCTTGGCGGCGGTCAGTCCGCCGTAGCCGATGGCGGCGAACATATCGTCCCAGGTGTCGAAGGACAGCTTTTTTAGGAGCTGAGCTTCCAGCTCCGGGTCGGTGGCAGCGGTGAGGGGCAGCCCCACCCGCTTCATTTCGGACTCGAAGGACGCTTTGCCGTGGACGATGTTTTCTTCCCGCTTCTCCTTCTTGAACCACTGCTTGATCTTGGTTCTGGCCTGATTGCTCTTGCAGATGGTCAGCCAGTCCCGGCTGGGACCTTTGGCGGATTTGGAGGTCAGCACCTCCACAATATCGCCGTTTTTCAGGGTGGTATCGATGTTGGCGATGCGGTTATTGACCTTTGCGCCGATCATGGAATTTCCCACGCCGGAATGGATGGCATAGGCAAAATCGATGGGCGTGGAGCCGGCGGGCAGGGAAACGATCCGTCCCTTGGGGGTGTAGACGAACACCTCGTCGTCGAACATGTCGATCTTCATGGACTGGACGAACTCTTCCGCGTCGGAATCCTGCTGGCTTTCCAGCAGACGGCGCACCCACTCGAAGTCCTTCTCCGTACCCGTGCCGGTGCCCTGCTTGTACTTCCAGTGAGCGGCGATACCGTATTCGGCGGTCTCGTGCATCTGCCATGTGCGGATCTGCACCTCGAAGGGAATGCCCTGAGAGCCGATGACGGTGGTGTGCAGGGACTGGTACATGTTGGGCTTGGGCGTGGAGATATAGTCCTTGAACCGTCCCGGCACCAGACTGAACAGGTCGTGGACATGCCCCAGCACGTTATAGCAGTCGGGGATGGTGTCCACAATGACCCGGAAAGCGTAAATGTCGTACAGCTCGTCAATGGTCTTGCCCTGGGCGAGCATTTTCCGGTAGATGGAGTAGACGTGCTTGATCCGTCCGTAGGTGGTGTTGTGGATGCCTACGGAGGTCAGGCGCTGGGTGATCTTGTCCTGGATGGTGCGCATAAAGGCCTCGTCCTTCTCCTTGTGGGCCTGAAGGTAGGACATGATCTCGTTATACTCCATGGGCGCGAGGTAGCGCAGAGCGGTATCCTCCAGCTCCCACTTGATCTTCTGCATACCAAGGCGGTGGGCAAGGGGCGCGTAGACGTCCATTGTCTCCCGGCACTTCTGAATCTGCTTTTCCGGCGTCTGGTACTGCATGGTGCGCATGTTGTGGAGCCGGTCGGCGATTTTGATCAGCACCACCCGGATGTCCTTGCTCATGGCCATGAACATCTTGCGCAGATTCTCCATCTGCGCCTGCTCGGAGGAGGAGAAGTTTGCCCGGGTCAGCTTTGTGACACCCTCCACCAGCTCCGCCACGGTGGGGCCGAAGATTTTTTCAATGTCCTCATGGGAGGCGTCGGTGTCCTCGATGCAGTCGTGGAGCAGGGCGCCCAGAATGGCGTCGCAGTCCAGCCCCATCTCCGCCACGATCTGGGCGACCGCCAGCGGGTGGATGATGTAGGGGGAACCGTCCTTCCGTTTTTGCAGCTTGTGCTTCTGGTTGGCGTAATCCACGGCACGGTCGATGAGCGCCATGTCCGCGCCGGGCAGGTGCTTTTTGATTGCGTCGCACATGGACGCGTAATGTTCTTCAAAGGATTCCATTTCAAATTCAGCTCTCTTTCGCGTGCAGCAGCCGCTGCATGGTCTGGCTTCGGCTCAGGTCGGCCTTTCCTTCTCCGGGGGTCAGCCGGATGGAAACATATTTATGCTGCCGCTGGACGGTGAGCAGTCCCACGTCCCGGAAAATATCCAGACAGGTGAGCATCTGCCCCAGATTCAACGGTTGTCCCGACCAGCGGACGATCTTGCGGCACAGGCACATGGGCGATTCCTGCACAGGGTTCGCGGCGTCCAGATACCGCCACACCAGCGCCAGCATCTTCCGGTCAGGCAGCAGTGCCGCGGCCTCGCCGGAGGTCAGATTTCCCCGTTGCATGTCCCGGTAAGGCGCCGCGTCGGGCAGGCACTCGGCGCTGCAGCTGGGGCGGATGTCGATGACATTCATCTGCACGGTGCGCGTCCCCCGGAATTCGTTCACCTGAGGGGTAAAGGCCACGTCCACTAAGTCCCCCGGCTGGATGGACACCGTCTGGGGATTGGCGGAAAAATAGATGGCGTTCAGGTACGTATGTCCGCTGCACAGGCGCAGGCGCATATGCCGTCCGCCGCCCACCATGCTGATGCGGTCGATGGTCAGATTCTTCATCATCAGCACCGGCTTGGGGCAGCCGTTGCCGCAGGGCTCCAGCATTTGCAGGGAGTCCACGTTGTGCAGGGTCAGCAGCTCCGGGTCGGGGCGGGCGGCTTTCTTGGCAAAAACAGGTTTCATGGCAGTGTCCCTCCTATCCATATTCTTACGGGGAGTTTGGACAAATATGCCAGCTTTCATACAAGGAGGCAGGAAGAACATGCCAACAGAACAGGAGAACTTCATGGCCCAGGCTCTGGCGCTGGCGGCGGAGGCCGCGGCGGCGGGGGAGGTGCCCGTGGGCTGCGTTATCGTCCGGGACGGGGAAATCGTGGGCCGGGGCCGCAACCGGCGGGAGGAGAAGCAGGCCACCGCCTCCCATGCGGAGATGGAGGCCATTGCCCAGGCCAACGAGCACCTCGGCACCTGGCGGCTGGATGACTGCGAACTGTACGTGACGCTGGAGCCCTGCCCCATGTGCGCGGGGGCCATCCTGAACAGCCGCATCCGGCGGGTGGTGTACGGCGCGGCCGATGCCAAGGCCGGGTGCTGCGGCAGTGTGACGGACCTGTTTGCCCTGCCGTTCAACCACCACCCGATGGTGGAGCAGGGCCTGCGGGCCGAGGAAGCCGGAGCACTGCTGCAGGCGTTTTTCAAGGATCTGCGGGTGCGGCTGGCCGCTCGGCCGAAGTGGAAACGGCCCGCACCGCCCGCCGAGAATATGAAGAAACCGTAAAAAAGTGGAAGCTGCGTGGAAAAGTGAGCAGCTTCCACTTTCTTTTTTCAGCAAATTGTGCTATATTATTCAATGGTATTTTGTCGAAACCCATCTGAACACCCCGGCGGGCACGCCGCAGGACCGGACTTGACCGGAGAAATGAGACAGAGCGCTGCTCTGCCGGGCGATGGGCCGCGGATCCTTCCTGCAGGGTGCAAATGACACGCTGCAGAGAACACGACAGGAGGGCAGTACTCTTGTACGAAGATGAATTTGTTTGTATTGCCATTTGTTTGAATCCTTCTT